>Ga0181579_10000175_pt1 | contig 47683 bp, 51 predicted proteins | sample 071ome_24_FD_132996 | JGI IMG/M metagenome (GOLD analysis project Ga0181579, IMG submission 132996) | Coastal salt marsh microbial communities from the Groves Creek Marsh, Skidaway Island, Georgia - 071402CT metaG (megahit assembly) | ecosystem: Environmental > Aquatic > Marine > Intertidal...
CCGGTGTATTTAAAACCAAAGACGGCCATATGAATCTCGGTGTTGCCGGCGATGTGATTTGGGCCCGGTTCTGCAAAGAAGTCGACAAAGAAGTGTGGATTGATGATCCGAAGTACGTCGATGGTGCATCCCGCGATAAAAACCGCGACCAGCTTTGTGATGATCTCAACGAGCTTTTTTCCGAAAATACAACAGAGTATTGGCTGAAGCGCTTAAATGACGCCAGTATTCCCTGCGGTGCGATCAACACTATCGATCAAGTGTTTGCGGAACCGCAAGTCGAACATTTGAAAATTCGCGAGACGGTCAAGAGCGAAGCGATGGGTGATATCGAATTGGTGCCGCAACCCATCCGTATGAACCGGTCGAAAAGCGCGTTAAAAGTGGCCCCACCTGAACGGGGCGAGAATACAGATGAAATTTTATCGGGTTTGGGTTTCAGCGAAGAGCAGCTTGCCGAACTCCGTTCTCGTAACGTTATTTAAGTTTCAAGCCCGGAAGGACCCGAAATATGGCAACCGATAAGATCCTCATGGAAAAAGAAGGCGGGATAGGGAAGATCATTTTTAATAATCCCGAGCGTCACAATGCCGTTTCTATGGAAATGTGGGAGGGCGTGACGGAAGCGCTGGAAACGTTCAAGAACGACGATGACGTTCGGGTGGTTGTCGTCACGGGTGCCGGCGGCAAGTCGTTCGTGTCGGGTGCAGATATTTCCAAGTTCGAAGATGAACGCGCGTCTGAAGAGGCTATCAAAAAATACGATGAGGTAGGGCGCAAAGCTTATTTTGGCCTTTATAATTTTCCAAAGCCGACCATTGCGATGATTCAAGGTTATTGCATCGGCGGCGGGGTTGCGGTGGCTATTTGCTGCGATATTCGAATTTGTACGGATAAATCGAGCTTTGGTATTCCGGCCGCCAAGCTGGGATTGGGCTATGCTTTTGATAAGGTACGCCAACTGACCGATCTTGTCGGCCCGGCCTATACGAAAGAAATATTTTTTACCGGCAAGCGTTTTGCCGCCGATGAAGCCGCCAGTATGGGCTTGGTTAATCGCGTGGTCCCGGATGCCGAGCTGGATGATTTTGTCAAAGATTATGCCGAAACGATCGCCGGCAATGCCCCCATGACGGTTGCTTCCATCAAGAAAATCGTCGGTGAGATTGTCAAGAACGACGATGACCGGGACTTGGGAACTTGCGAAGCGATGGTGAAGGCTTGTTTTGACAGTCAGGATTACATCGAAGGCCGGCGGGCGTTCATGGAAAAACGCAAGCCCAATTTCATCGGTAAATAATCTACGGAAAATTTTCTATGATTTCGGTGGGGTAAGTTTCCAAAGTTCCGCCGTCGAAACCCCGTCCTGGGTTTTCTTTTTCCAGTCTTCTTTTTCGGCCATGCGAGCTTGGCACTTTTCAAGCACCGGTTGACGCGTTTTAAAGGGAATAACGGCGATGCCGTCATCATCGCCGATAATGATATCGCCGGGATGAACCGTGACTCCGCCACAGGTGATAGGGATGTTAACGCCACCAACTTCTTCTTTTGTTGGTCCGTTTGGTGCCGAACCACGGCAGAATATTGGCATATCTGATTGCTTGAGTAATGCCGTATCCCGCACACAGCCGTCAAAGATGAGCCCTCTGACGCCGCAAGTCAGAGCATAAGCGTTCACAACACTTCCCCAAACGGCCTTGTCTCTGAGGTTCTTGGCATCGATGACGAGGATGCAACCCGGCAAGGCGCATTTCACGGCGTGGTGGAGCGGTGCATTGGTGCCGTTGGGGGCGTGGACAGTCAACGCCTGACCGGCGAGGATGGTATCCGGTACAAGCGATTGGATATCAGCGATCATGCCGTTGGTTCGGTTCATGGCATCGCAAGCAACGGCTGAAGGAACGGTTTTCCATAAAGCTAGTTCTTCATCGGAAATTATTTCAGCATCGAACGGGTTTATTGTTATCGGCATTTTTTTTCGGCCCTTGTTGTGAATAGGGATTGTCAATTTTGCTAATAACGGATTTAAATATTTCCCGCACTTTTGTTTCATCGCATCCCATCAGAACGGCATCTTCGAACGCATCCTGGCAAACCTGTTTTATTTCCTCCAGGTTTTCGTCCAAGACCTTGATTTTTTCTTCGCAAGATATTGGGGAACCGTCTGCTTCCATCCAAAGGACTGGGGTTGCTTTTTTTTCATTCATGTTAAAGGGGGCGCCAGCCCTTGCCTTCGTGGCCAAACTGGAAGGTCTCGGGGTGAAGAATTTCCGCCAAGATTTCTAAGGACTCGATCAATCGAGGGCCGGGGCGGTTAAAAAAATCACTGCCGTTGGTGATGTAGGTGCGGCCTTGTTTGACGGCCGGCAGTTCCTGCCACTGAGGTTCGTTTACGACACTATCCGTTTCTGACTTTGTCCGTGTTAAATCGTAGCCACAGGGCATAAACGCGACGACATCCGGTTTTGCTTCAAGAAGCTCGTCCCAGCCCATCCAAGGTGAATGTTCGCCGGCTTTGCCGAGGGGGTCCTGACCGCCGGCGATGGCAACCATTTCCGGTACCCAGTTGCCCGCAGCCATCATTGGCTCGGTCCATTCAATGCAGGCAATTCTAGGATGCGTTGGAAGATTTTTTGTTTTTTCTTGAATGGCTGAAATTCGGCCCTTCATGTTCTTGATTAGGCCCTCGCCCGCGGTTTCAACATTTAAGGCCGCGGCGACCCGTTTGATATCTTCAAAAACATCATTGAGGCTCATCGGTTCCAATGAAACGATTTGAACGTTTTTACCCGTCCAGTCGCAAACGGCAGCTTCAACATCTTTGAGGCTGACGGCGCAAATTTCGCATTGGCTTTGCGTGATGATGACATCCGGGTCCAGTGCCTCCAGCAGTTCGGCATCGACTTCATAGACGGCAATCGCCGTTTTTAATGCATCTTTGACGCGTTTATCGATATCCGCACTCGATCCCGATAAATCCAAACGCGGCGCCGTGCATATTGGCAATTTTTTCACGCTTTCTGGAAAATCACATTCATGCGACCGGCCGACGAGTTGATCGGCGCAGCCGAGAGCCGCGACGATTTCCGTTGCGCTGGGGATGAGTGAGATGACCCGCATTGCTATTCCTTCCGAGCCCGCTTTATTGGGGAAATTTGATTTCCGTCACGCCGATCATCGAGTCCCGGTTAACCAATTCTTCGAGTTGCTCTTCCGAATAATCTTCCGTTCCCGACGGGCGCATGGGCAGAACCAAGTAGCGCAGGTCGGCGGCGCTATCGTGCACGCGGACTTCAATATCATCGGATATAGCAGTGCCAAATTCTTGCAGTACTTTACGAGGCTCACGGACCGTGCGGGACCGGTAATTGCGGCTTTTGTACCAATCGGGCGGTGCGCCAAGCAGGGGCCGCGGATAACATGAGCACAGTGTGCACACAATGACATTGTGAACGTTGGGTGTGTTCTCGACGACATAAAGCTCGACCGAACCCATCTCGACACCAAAGTCCTTGACCGCCTCGGAACCGTTTTCAAGCAAGCGCTTTTTAAAGTCTGGATCGGTCCAGGCGCGGGCGATTACCTTAGCGCCGAGCGCCGGCGTAATGCTATCGAGTTTCTCGAGTTTCGATCTAAATTCATCTTCCGTGAAAACGCCGCGCTCAAGCAGCAGTTCACGCACGGCCATTTCGGCAATACCGTAATGACCGAGGCTTTCTTCCTCGTCGGGTTGAAATGTTTTGTCATGATCATGTTCGTGATCATGGTCGCCGTGATCATGGCTTGCCATTGTCGATTCCTTTATGCCGCTTTTTCGTAAATATTGAGGGCGAACGCAACGGACTGTGCCGCCTCCAGCATCCGCTGATCTTGTGTGTAATGGCCGACAACTTGAAGGCCGATGGGTAAATTATTGGGTCCGCTAAATGCCGGTATTGTGGCTGTCGGCACATGCAGTGCCGTCCAGATATCGTTGAAGGCCGAATTGCCGGTTGTTTCCAAGCCTTTCGGCGCCTCGCCGGTGGCCGATGGTGTGATGAGAAAGTCATACCCGGCGGTTTCATCGGCAAAGGCCAACCGGGATTTTGCCATTTGAGCGAGATCCTCGCGGTATTGTTCGTGGGAAATACTTTCGCCGTCTTTTGGGCGACCTTCGCGGCAAACCTTACTAATCTTTTCATAATGATTGGCGAACTCATAAGCCAAGGAACGCCGCAATTCGTAACTGCGTGTTCTTTTGGCCGATTTTGAACAAAGGGTGACGGCTTCGCTCATGTCGTAATCGCTGACGTTTGCCCCCGCTTTGGATAATTGCGATGCTGCTTCGGCAATGCAATTTTTTGTCGTTTCGTCGGCTTGGTCCCACGCATGAGAGCGGCAAACACCGATTTTGAGCCCATTCAAAGGAATTCCAGCCAGGGGTGACGTATCGCTTTTCAATAAGGCCCCCCGGAATAAAGCAATGTCATCGACAGAGCGGGCATAAAGGCCGACGGTATCGCAACTCAGGGCGTTTTCTTTCACGCCTTTCAAACCGAATTCGCCATATGTCGGTTTGTAGCCGACGACGCCGCAAAATGCGGCCGGGCGGATGACCGAGCCGCCGGTTTGTGTGCCGAAGGCCAGCGGAATCATGAACGAGGCGACGCCCGCGCCGGAGCCGCTTGAAGATCCCCCCGGCGTGTGGGCTGTGTTGTGCGGGTTGCGGGTCGGTGCCGGGAATTGATGGGCAAACTCAGTCGTCGCCGTTTTACCCATGATGATACCGCCCGCATCGCGCGTTAAAGCAACACAGGTTGCGTCCGATGATGGCTGATTGCCTTTGAAAATGGGTGAGCCGTATTCGGTCGGCATATCGAAGGTGTCGATAATATCCTTAACGCCGACAGGGATACCGCCAATCGGACCTTTGTTCCCGGCCTTGTCGCTGGCTTGGGCCGCGGCGATTGCCTGATCGGTATTAAAATATGCCCATGCTTTAACGTCGACATCCCGTTCTTCGATGCGCTCAGCATAGGCCCGCACCAAACTTTCCGATGTGAGTTGACCGCTTTTAATGGCCTGCCTTGCGGTGCGAACGGTCATCTCCGATGGGTGTGTCATCTATTTTTCTCCCTGGTATTTTATTTTGCCTCGAGCCAATGCTCGTAGATGTCGAGGTCGAGCGTATCCTTCTCAGGGCCATCGTAATCCGGCCAAGCGGTTTTTTGTGCAAACCTTACCCGGTAGAGGGTTTTCTTCGGGGCATCTCTGATGCCTTTGGCCAGTTCTTCGGGGTTGTTGTACTCGCCGAGGACTTCCGTGATTACGCCTTCTTTGCCTCGAATGTAATGGGGCGTGCGGATATGACCCTGGGGGAAGGCCTCCCGAACGATAATTTCATCACCGACACTAAATTGGTTTGTCATGCGCTTTTCTCGATTTTCTTTTCGATACCAAGGCGTGCGTATATTTCTTCAATTTTTTGATCGATCTCTTCTTGGCTTAGAAGTCCTTTGTTCGTGAGGACATTCATCAGCGCAATCATTCGCCGCTCGCCATACTCCAAGCCGAAGTATAAGTTTTCGCCCATGGTTTCAAGTTCGTGGCGAGTTTCGTCAGTTGTTAAAAAACGCCGCTTTTTATCGGATAGCAAGCTTTTGACTGCATCGGAACGGCGCACCCAAGGTTTGATGGTGTGTTCTTCCATTTCAATCGGTCCGGCATCTTGGCCGCCGAGATCGTGATAACGTGGTGGCGGGCGGTTCGGCATTATGCTTCCTCCAAACCAAGGCGGCTACGGATATCGGCCATGCGTTGATCGATTTCGTCCTGCGTCAACATACCTTTATCTTTTAAAATATTCATCAAGGCCGCCATCCAACGTTCGTAATAGCTATGATCATCGTATGCTTTTTCGCCAAGGTTTTCGATGGCGTTGCGAAGTTCGTCTGTTGTTAGGACTTGGCGTGTTTTATCCCCTAAAAGATTGCGCAGGACATCGACGCGCTTTTCCCAGGGTTCGAGAATATGGTCCGTTTTTTCGATAGCACCTGCCATGCGTCCTCCAAGATCGTGATACCGGGGTGGGGGTGTGTTTTCTCCACGCGCCATTATCGTACCGTCCAAATTATCTTATCCAAAACACTGTACCATAAACAGGACCGGGTTCGCATAGCCCCGAAGTAATTGATATTTTTAAGTTTTGAGCATTGGCAGTGTGCTGATTTGCTCGGAGAACAGAAAATTCTTCATTTTTAAAATAACAGACTGGTTCTATACCTTCACCTATATTCCTAATCATTATGCTTAATCGGCTTCCAAAAAATTTATGTCACCCCATCAAGAACAGCAATCGGCATATAAATATGAGTATGGCTCATTTAGGTCCGCCTTCTTCGGCGGTGCGGTGTCCGCATGCGGCATTCCGGTCCTTGCCCTCAGTGCCAGTTATTTAGGGTTCGGGTCGCTGATTCGTGACAGCGATTTGTCGGTCTGGCTGGCCGTGTTTTCGACATTCATCACATGGGCGCTGCCGGGGCAGATCGCCATGATCGAACTCTACGGCACGGGCGCGTCCTTGTTGGTAATTACGGCAACCGTGTCATTGGTAAACGTTCGGTTTTTACCGATGGTTGTCACTGTTATGCCGATCATTCGTGATCCGGGTGTTCCGTCATGGCGTTATTACTTGTCTGCCCATTTATTATCAATCAACAGTTGGGCCTATTTGATCCAACGGGGGCCGTTGATGCCACGTGAGGAACGGTTCCCTTATTATTTAGGATTTGCGCTGACGATTTGGTTCGCTGGCATGTTGAGCGCGGCTTTGGGATACTTTTTGGCGGGTGCGGTGCCGCGGCCGGTTTCGTTGGGATTGGTCTTTCTCAATCCCATATTTTTCATGCTGCTTGTCCTTGCCGGCATTAGCAAACCATCAATCGCGATTGCGACCGTTTTGGGCGCGGTATTGGGGCCGCTTTTTCACCTTGTTTCGCCGGATTGGGGGTTAATCGCTACGGGTTTGGTGGCAGGCAGTGCCGGGTTTGTGTGCGGCAGAATGATGAACAAACGGGCGATGAAGTTGAAAGGGCAGGGCCATGGATGAGTATTGGCCTTGGTTGTTGGCGTTATGTGCCGGTCTTGCGACCTACATGTGGCGGGCCCTCGGTGTTACTTTCTCAGGTCAGCTTGAAACAACCAGTCCTGTTTTTGATTGGGTAAGTTGTATCGCCTACGCCCTGATCGCCGGTTTGGTAGCGCGCATGCTTATTCTGCCTATCGGAACGCTGCAGGAAGCAACATTTGATATTCGTCTGGCTGGTGCTGGTGCTGCCTTGGCGGTCTTTTATCTGGCCCGGCGGTCAATTTTATGGGGCGTTTTAGCGGGTGTCGGATTATTTGTTGTGCTGATGTGGTAGAAAATGTTTTAACCCATGAAGAAAATTCAAATAAGGGAGAATAAGCCATGCGTTGGGCGCGATACGATCATAAGGGCAAAATTTCGTACGGTATTGTTGACGGCGATACGATTAAGGAAGTGAACGGTATCCCCTGGGAAAACCCGGAAAAAACAGGCAATACGGTTTCCGTGAATGATATCAAATGGCTGCCGCCGGTCATTCCGCCGACCTTTTATGCCGCCGGTTTGAATTACGCCGAACATGTGATCAAAACCGCCAAACGGATCGGCAAAGAGCCTAACATCCCCGAAAAGCCTGACATCGGATATCGCGCGGTGAATGCCATGATCGGCCATGAGGAAAATGTCGTTATTCCGAAAGACGCCGGTGAGCAGGTTCACTATGAAGGTGAGATTGTTGCCGTAATCGGTAAGAAAGCGAAGCATTTGTCCAAGGAAGATGCACTATCCTGCGTATTCGGTTACACCATTGGCAACGATATCAGTGAGCGTGATTGGCAGAAGGGTGACCGCACCATGTGGCGCGGCAAAAACACGGATACTTTTAAACCTATGGGGCCGTGGATTGAAACCGATGTCGGCGATCTCGATAAATTAACGACCACGGTGAAGGTCAATGGTGAGACCACCATTGAATTTCCCACCAACAATATGATTTTCGATATTCCGACATACATCAGCGCCATGACTCGCTATCTGACGCTCTATCCGGGCGATGTGATTTGGATGGGTGCGGAAGGTGCTTCGCCCAATATGAAAGCGGGCGATGTTTGCGAAATTGAAATCACCAATATCGGTGTGCTGCGCAATACCTTTGTCGCGGAAGAATAAATCGAAACGCTTAACCGTAATCAGGACATAAAATGAGTGATTATAAAATTGCCGTTATTCCCGGCGATGGCATCGGCAAGGAGGTTGTCCCCGAGGGTATTCGCGTTATGGATACGATCGGTGGAAAATTAGGCATCAATTTTACCTGGGACGAGTTCGATTGGAGTTGCGAGGTTTATGCTAAAACCGGGCAGATGATGCCGGATGATGGACTCGATCAAATTCGGGGTCATGATGCTATTTATCTCGGGGCTGTCGGTTTCCCGGGCGTCTTGGATCACGTCTCGTTGTGGGGTTTGTTGATACCGATCAGGCGCGAGTTCCGGCAATACGTGAACCTGCGCCCTGTACGTCTCTTCGAAGGGGTGCCGTGTCCGCTCATAGGCCGTAAGCCGGGTGATATCGATTTTTATGTGGTGCGCGAAAATAATGAAGGGGAATACTCTGAAATCGGCGGCCGGTTGTACGCCGATACAGATGAAGAGCAAGTTTCGCAGTTGAGCATTTTTACGCGTAAAGGGACGGACCGGATTATCAAATATGCGTTTGAACTTGCCAAATCACGCGAGGCCAAACATGTAACGTCCGCAACAAAATCAAACGGCATTAAACATACCATGCCCTATTGGGATGAGCGGTTCGCCGCGGTTGCTGAGCAATACCCTGACATTAAAACCGATCAATTTCACATCGATATTCTCACCGCGCATTTTGTGCGCAACCCGGATTGGTTCGATGTCGTTGTCGGCAGTAATTTGTTCGGCGATATCTTGTCCGACCTGGGTCCGGCGGCAACCGGCACAATCGCGATTGCTCCGGGTGGTAATATTAATCCGGAAAAAGAATTTCCCTCAATGTTTGAGCCGGTACACGGATCGGCCCCCGACATTGCCGGAAAAAATATTTCCAATCCGATCGGCCAAATATGGTCGGGGGCAATGATGCTTGAACATCTCGGCCATAAGGACGCGGCCGATCAAATTGTCAAAGCAATCGAGATCGTCCTTAAAGATAAGATTGCCATGACGCCCGATATGGGCGGCAAGGCCAGCACGCAGGAACTCGGGCAGGCCATCGTCGACGCCCTTTAAGGGAGTGATTTATTTTCCTTTAAATTGCGGAATGCGTTTTTCCATGAATGCCTTGCGGCCTTCGATGTAGTCTTCGCTTTTGAAGCACGCATCGATTTGACGCTCGACTTCTTCCATGTCGCGGTCGTCCGGGTCTTTAACGATGTTATTGATGATCGTCTTGATGGATTTCAGCGTTAACGGCGCGTTGCCGCCGATGGTTTCGGCAAATTCCATCACCGTGCTTTCAAGCTCTTCTTCCGGTACGACTTTGTGAACCAAGCCCATGTGATAGGCTTCCTCGGCTGTAAACCGGCTGCCGGTAAACAAAATTAACTTTGCAAAAGCAGGCCCGACAATTTCGGAGAGGCGGTTTACGCTGGAATACCGGTAACCAAGACCCAGCTTAACAGCCGGGATTCCAAATTGGGATTTCGTTGAACAAATGCGGATATCGCAATCGAGGGCAAATCCGGCGCCACCGCCAATGCAAAAGCCGTTGATCATGGCAATGGTCGGCTTGTCCATCCCCTCGATTTTTTCATGCACGCGATTGCTGCGTTGATTGTAAGCTTCGACTTGCTCGGGTGAAGAACGGTGCTTGTCAAACTTGGAAATATCACTGCCGGAGATAAATGACTTGCCGCCGGCACCGGTAATCACGAGCACACGAACGGAATCGTCCTCGATCACCTTATCGAGGGCCGCGTCGACCGCCCGCATCATGTCCGGCGAAACGGCGTTCCGGCGATCAGGGTTATTAAAAATAATTTTGGCGACAGGACCGTCGGTTTCATAAACAATTTTATTATATTCTTCGATGTCATCGATTTCTTCAACTGCATCGGGTGCCATGACGTTTATTCCTTTCCTCTAAATAACGGTTCGGGACCGTAGATCTTTGATTTCATCGGCGCTTATGCCCAGTTCGGTGAGAATTTCATCGGTGTGCTCGCCGCGCTCAGGGGCCGGTGTGTTAATCGTGCTTGTCGAGTCGCTCATCTTAATCGGCTGAGCCACAAGTTCGATTTCACCAAGCTCCGGTGATGAAACTTTTTGCGACATGCCGATATGTTTCACTTGCGGATCATTAAATGTTTGATCGATGGAGTTTATCGCACCGGCCGGAATGCCCGCGTCGTTAAGTTTGTTGATCCAGTATTCGCTTGTTTCTTTGCGCATGGTTTTGTTTAGCCGATCAAATATTTTTTCCCGGTTTCGAAACCTATCCTTGCTTTCGGCGAAATCGGGATTATCGATCCAGTCATCGAATTCCATCAGCATGCAAAGTTTTTTCCACATGACCTTGCCGGAAGAAGCCAGATTAATGTGCCCGTCTTTGGTTTCGACGACGCCCGTCGGCGTTCCCGTCGGATGGCGGTTGCCGGCCTGCTGCGGGACTTCGCCATTCATCAGCCAGCGGGCGGCCTGAAAATCAAGCATGAAGGCCATGGATTGCACTAATGAGGTTTGGATCCATTGGCCTTCACCAGTTTCCTCCCGGCGCAACAAGGCCAATAAAATTCCCATGGCACAAAATAAACCGCTGCAAAGATCGGAGATCGGAATGCCAACCCGCATCGGGCCTTTGCCGGGCTCGCCGGTGATCGACATCAAACCGCCGACACCTTGCGCGATTTGATCAAATCCGGGCCGTTTGACATAGGGCCCATCCTGGCCGAAGCCGGAAATGCTGGCGTAAACGATACCCGGGTTTACGGCTTTAACGGATTCATAATCAATGCCGAGGCGACCTTTGACATCGGGCCGGAAATTTTCGACGATGACATCAGCCTTTTCAGCTAATTTCATAAAAAGGGCGAGGCCATCCGGCTCTTTCATGTTCAGTGTAAGGCTTCGCTTGTTTCGTTGAAGGTTTTGAAAATCCGGCGTATGCCGGGGTGCGCCGAGTGCACCATCCGCTTCAAGCGCCGAGGGCTGTTCAATCTTAATGACGTTTGCACCCCAATCGCCGAGCTGTCTTGAAGCCGTCGGCCCGGAGCGGACACGGGTTAAGTCCAATACGGTAAAGCGTGACAGGACGTCCGAAGCCGGAACGTGGGGCATAGTCTTTTCTCCCTAAAATTCGTTCTTTCTTTTCCTTTGATACACCGGAATTTCTGCAATGTGTCAATGCCCGGACATAAAAATGGATAATTTTCAGTGTTTCCGGGGCGGTTCGTTGCACCGCCGGGTATCCTGTCTTATAAGGCAATTCAACGGATACAAAGATTAGCCGAATTGAAGGGAGAACCTTGCATTATGAGCGCCTCAGACATCGATATGGATCATCTGAAACAGTGGATCGGCAAGACGGAAGAATTCGAGGATGTCATAACGGAATCGCCGATTATCCGCCTATCGGCAACCCTTGATCGAGATGACCCCGCGCCGAAAGCCGGTGATCCGCTGCCGTTGGCGTGGAACTGGCTTTATTTTTTGCCACAGGCAAAACAATCCGAACTCAAAGAAGATGGACACCCTAAACTCGGCGGATTTTTGCCGCCGGTTCCTTATCCGCGGCGTATGTGGGCGGGTAGCCGGTTCGATCATATCAAGCCGCTTAAAGTCGGTGAGCAGGCCAAAAAAGTATCCACGATTCTCGATATGAATTTAAAGGAAGGCCGTAGCGGCAATCTCGTCTTTTTGCTGATCAAGCACGAATATTTCGGTGAAGACGGTTTATGTGTCAGCGAAGAGCAAGACATCGTTTACCGAGGGCCGGCTCCCGAAGCGCCCAAAGAGGCGGCAAAAGACAAGCCGGATGCAAAAAAAGACAAACCGAAACCGAAAAAAGCACCCGAACCGCCAGGCAATGCGGTGTGGACCTTGGATGTTGAGCCGGACCCGCGCTTATTGTTTCGTTACTCCGCGCTGACGTTCAATACCCACCGCATTCACTATGATGAACCGTACGTGACACAGGAAGAAGGGTATCCCGGCCTGATCGTTCACGGCCCCTTGTTGGCAACGCTGTTGCTGGATCTAGCACGGCGCAGCAAACCCGATGCATTTCAAAAGAAATTCGGTTTTCGTGCCATGGCGCCATTGTTTTCGGGAACGCCCTTTACCGTTTCCGGTGAGCCCAATGACGATGAATCGGCGGCAAAGCTTTGGATTCTTAACCCCAAAGGCCAAATCGCCATGCAATCGGAAATCGAGTTCGGCTAAGGGGCGACCGTCTCGTTGACGGTTAAAAAGTGAACCAGTATGGTGCACAGCGCACCGGGAGCTCCCGCCCACTCGGGCTCGGGAGAATACCGAAATTCAGAATTTTAAATTGAGCCAGCCCCTATTTGCGGCGGCCTTTGGGAGGAAATATCTCGATGTCTTTTTATCGATTTGAAGATTTTGGCAGAAATTATCTGACCCCCAATTTATCGTCCGGCGAAGGCCCGGTGATCGAGGGGCAATACATGTACTTTTGTAATGTATTCAAAGAACCGGGGACGGGTTCTGAGTTGCATTACCACCCCAATGAATTGTTGATTTTCCCGTTTTACGGTGTCCTCAATGCGATTGTCGGCAAAGACCGCCGTATCGTGAGACCGGGAACCTTTGTGCATGCACCGGCCTTTGCGCGCCATTCCATGAAAGCAACGGAAGAGGGGCCGCTCAGCTATCTTTACGTGAAGGACCAAACCTGGACCGTGGTCGGTGTTGCAGCAAATGAAAAGCCACCGGAAAAAGCTTTATCTATTGAGGAAGTGAACGAAAAGTTTGAGAAGGGCGAAATCGAAGACCGTAAGAACAAAGGCACTGGCTCAGCCGATGAATCGCAAGCGATTATCGAAGGCCTCGGCAATTGCTATTACCCGATGCTGGATTCCCTCGATGAGCCGGTTCGCTCGGCCGGGCGTAAATTCCGCGTTGAAGGTGAACGGCTGGCTTTTGAGTTTGCTGACATCCCGCCGGGGACTGAAACGCCCGAATTTGAAAGTGCACATGAAAAATTCATTTATCTCATGTCCGGTAATCTGGATGCCGATGTCGGCGGTGAGAAGAAAAGCATGGGCGAAGGCGATATCGTGCAAATCAGAAAAGGTGATGCCGCACGTATGGTGGCTGGCAATGAAGCGCCGGTCCGTTACGCTGCTGTTGAATCGATGCCATATCTTGAAGAAAAAGTTGATCAGATGCGGGCCGAAGAGGGCAAATAATCGGATTCTTTCGATTTTTGTTGTGAATTTTACTGCCCTTCTTCGGAAATCCCGTTGGAGGGCAGTTTTAGTTTAATCGTTGAATTAAGAGAGGTTTATCGTGAGTGACATAAAAAAGGTCGGTTTTATTGGTATTGGCCGAATGGGCTATCCCATGGCCGGTTTTATCGCAAAGGCAGGGTTTGATGTTATTGTTTCCGATACAAGCCCGGCGCAAATTGAATCGTTTGTGAAAGATCATCCGGGGGCTAAAGCGGCCGACTCGCTGGCCGCTCTCGGTGAGGAAGCCGATATCGTCATTACCATGTTGCCGACTAGCAAGATTGTCCGTGCAGTGATTTTGGGCGACGGTAACAGTGATTGTGTCATTAACGGCCTGTCCAAAGGTAAAATTGTTATCGATGCCAGCACGTCCGATCCTGTTGATACACAAGCGCTTGGTAAAGAGCTCGCAAAGCAGGGTATTGAGATGATTGATGCGCCGGTTGCCGGCGGCATGGTTTTCGCCCGCGACGGTACCTTGGAAATCACCGCTGGTGGCGACAAAGGGCTGATCGAAAAATGCCGGCCCGTGTTCGATGCCTACAGCAAAAGCCTGTTTTATTGCGGTGATCTTGGTGCGGGTCACGCCATGAAAGCGCTCAATAACTACGTCAATGCGAGTGCATTGATTACGGCGATCGAAGCGCTATCCTTAGGTGCAAAATTCGGCCTTGATATGGATATTATGATGGAATCGATGACGGCAGCAGCCACGGGACGCAACAACCCGATCGAGAAAAAAGTCATCCCTCATATTCTCACGCGCAAGTTCGGCACTGGCATGGACTTAACCTTGCTTGCCAAAGACACCCGCATCACCGTCGATATGGCCAATGCTATTGGTGCCTTCGCGCCCGTTGCCGAACGGTGCAGCGCGCTGTGGACGGAAGCGTCTGAAAAGATCGGCGCCATGGAAGATCAAACCTGTGTCGCGAAGCTGTGGGAACAGAACAACGGTGTTACACTTGAGCTAAAAAAATAAAACTACAGAAAAAGGGAGGCGAGAAAGTGGATTTAGGTTTAAAGGGCAAGAAGGCATTTATCTCGGGTGCGACCCGCGGGATCGGTAAGGCGTGTGTCGAGGAGTTCGCAAAGGAAGGTGCCGCCGTGGCGCTATTTGCGCGCGACGAGAAGCTGTGTTCCGAAGTGCTGGCTGATCTCGAAAAACGCTATCCGGATAATACGTTCGTGATGGTGATTGCCGATCTCGGCTTGAACGAAGGGGTCAAGAAAGCCGTCGATGATGCGGCCAAAGCATTGGGCGGGCTTGATATCGTCGTGAATGCCGCGGGCGGATCGAAGCGCGGTGGTTTGGGCGCGGTATCTCATGATGAGTGGATGCGCCGGCTCGATGCAAAACCGTTGGGCCTGATGGCCGTGTGCGAAGCGGCTTTGCCATACCTTGAAAAGTCCGACCATGCCCGCATCATTAATCTCTCAGGTTTGCACGGTAAGGAACCGGTTCCTTGGGCGGCGATGGCCGGGGCGATCAACGCCGCGACTCACGGCTTTTCGAAAAGTCTTGCCGGTTCATTGGGGCCGAAAGGCATTACGGTCAATGTGGTCACGCCCGGGTTTACGTCAGGCCGGCGTTTCGACGAGTTGATCGAGATCACCGCCAAAGAACGAGGCTTAAGCGAAAAAGACGCCGAGGCGTGGTTGCGTGAGCTGGTGCCTTTGGGTGAGCCGGTTGATGCGGAAGACGTCGCGGGGGCGGTCGTCTATTTGGCCTCGAAACGGGGCAAGATGATCACCGGCACTGAGATCAAGGTTGATGGTGGGCGCTCGAAACACATTTAGAGGTTAGGGGTCTTAGAAATGAAATACGCTCTCGATTTTATTGAAATTATCGAACGGGAAGATAAACCGCGGAAGTCGGGCCTCACGCTAGTGCGTGATCCGGGTTATGGCCTGAAAATGATCGATGCTTATCTGGAGACCGGTGCGGCCTGGATCGATTACGTGAAGTTCCGCAATTACAATCCGCGATTTTATTCGGAAGACTTATTCCTCGAGCAGATTAAGCTGTACAAGTCTTATGACGTTAAAACGCTGACCGGCGGTACGACCGGCGAGATTTGTCATCTGCAAGGTCATTGGGACAGATTAATCGATTACTTATATGACGCGGGTTGCAGCGCGATTGAGGTCTCGACCAATTATCTTGAGATTTCCGAACAGGAAAAAATGAATAAGGTCGAGCAATGTGCGAAGAAGGGCTTTGATGTGTTGCTCGAATGGGGGATCAAAACGCCCACTGAGCCACTCGATCCGAAAGCGGCATCCAAGGATATCAAGGCGCTTTTAGACGCCGGGGCGAAATTTGTCATCATCGAAGAAGGCGAAGTGGATGTGGTTCTCGGTAAAGACGGCAAGGCGCCGACCGCAGATCGTATGCACGAGCTTATTGAATTGGTCGGGATCGAAAACCTGATCATTGAATCCGTCGAACGCAAACAGCAAACCTGGTTCTTGCTAAATTACGGCCCAACGATCAATATCGGCCCCAACGTGTTGTTTGAAGAGGTATTCTGGCTTGAAAACATGCGCCGCGGCCTTGGCCGTTCGGTCGATTTTCAAGCCATTAAAGATTGGCTACCTGAAAATAGAAAAGGATAGAAGCGATGAAGGTTAAGGCGGTCACATGTTTTCCAGTTCACCCGGGCTGGCGTAAAAACTGGGTTTACGTCAAGGTCGAGACCGATGATGGCGTTGTCGGGTGGGGTGAAGCATATTCGCAATACGACCGCGACCGGGCGGTGACGGCTCATGTCGAAGAATTGGGGCGATATTTGATCGGGCGCGATCCATTTCAAATCAAGCATTTCACACAAATCGCCTTCGATGATTACGCGCAGCGGCGCGGCTCACTCGAATTTTACAGCGCTGTTTCGGGCATCGAGACGGCGATGTGGGATATTTGCGGCAAAGCGCTTAATCAGCCGGTCTATAACCTTCTCGGTGGCCCGGTGCGCGACAAAATCCGGGTTTATGCCAACGGCTGGTACTACAAGATGACCAGTGCCAAGGATTACGCCAAGGCTGCGGAAAAAGTCGTTAAAGATGGGTTTGATGCGATCAAAATGGATCCGGTTACGGGACCGTGGCGTAATCACATTTCCCGTGAGCAGGAAGACTACTCTGTTGAAATTCTCGGGACCGTACGTAAAGCCGTTGGACCGAATGTCGATATTCTGCTCGATTTGCATCGCCGCCTGGCACCGATGCATGCCATTCGTTTGGCCGACCGCTATGCCGAGTTTAATCCGTATTATTTCGAAGAGCCCTGCATGTGGGAAAACGTCGATGCCTTGGCCGAAATCCGCGCCAAGATCAGCTTGCCTGTGGTCACCGGTGAGGCAATTTACGCCAAAGCCGGCGTGCGACCGGTGCTGGATGCGATGGCAGCCGATATTCTCAATGTCGATATCGCGAGCGTTGGCGGAATATTAGAGATGAAGGAAATCGCGGCAATGGCCGAGCCCCATTATGTGGCCATGTCGCCGCATAACTATAACTCAACCGTGCTCGGGTTGGCGGCGACGGTTCAGGCGTCCGCTTTAATGCCGAATTTCATCATCACGGAATATTTCCTCCCCTTCGTCGAGCTCGGCGATGAGGTCTCGCCGAACCAATTGAAACCGACGAACGGATATATTCCGATTCCGACGGCGCCAGGTCTTGGCGTGGATATCAACGAAGACGCGCTCATCAAGAACGCCGGTAAGCCGTTTCCCTTGCGTAAACTTCGCTTGCCTGCTGATGAAGGCCCCTAAACGGGGGCCGCAGTCGGCGGCAAAAGGCATCCTGTGGATGTTGTTCGGCTGCTTCTTCCTCGCCAGCGTCAATATTTTCGCCAAAACCTTATCGGCGGACTATTCGATTACCCAAGTCGTCTGGGCGCGGTATGTGTTCCATATCGTTATGCTGCTCGCCGTCCTCGGCATCGCTTTCCCCCGTACCCTGAAGACCACGCACATTGGTTTTCAAAGTCTGCGTTCGTTGCTAATGATCGTCGCAACAGCATGTTATTTTTCCGGTATCAGCCATATTCCCTTAGCTGATGCGAGCGCGATCATGTTCCTAGTGCCGATCCTAGTGACAGCGCTGGCAGCCCCGTTTCTCGGTGAACGTATCGGTTATCGGCGTTGGCTCGGTGTCGTCTTCGGCTTTGCCGGGGCTTTAATCATCATTCGCCCGGGGACGGATATGATGCAAACAGGTGCGCTGTTTATGCTCGGTGCCGCCTTTTGCCAGATGTTTTATCAAGTATTCACACGCAGGGTGAGCGACAGCGATTCAGCGGCGACATCGTTGGTGTATTCGGCCCTCGGCGGCACGATCATTTTAAGTGTGGTTGTTCCGTTCGTTTGGATTCAACCGAGCCTGATCGAATGGGGGATGATGGCGATGATGGGAACGAGCGCCGGGATCGGACACTTTGCGATGATTAAGGCTTATCAGGTTGCGCCGGCACCGACGGTGGCGCCGTATTTTTATTCGCATCTGATTTGGTCGACAATTTTCGGCTACAGTTTTTTCGCCACCGTGCCCAGCATTTGGACCCTATCGGGTGCGGCCGTCATCGTCACCAGTGGCCTTTATATTTATCATCGCGAGCAACTGCGAAAACGCGAGCAAGCTCAATAAGTTTTAAATTCCCGGCAGGTCATGGGTGCCGGGGGCGAAAAGCTCGTCGACATCGATCCGGCGTTTGGCGAGGAATTGCTCTTCAGAATAGCGTGCGAGTGTTTCGAGCTCCTTGCGGTTGTCCGCGACGCCGTACGGCCAATAATCCTCGCTCATCAGCTCTTTGGTCGCGGCCAGATCATCGGCGAACCAGGGCAGGGTTAGCATATTGGCGGAATAGGCAGCTATCCCATCGTATTCCGCCATGACGAGGCGTTTGGCCTCGACGAAAGCTTTGTAAACGTTCGGTGCGAGCCAGGGATGCTCTTGAGCAAGCGATTTGCGGACCGCAATCAAATGCATCATCGGGAAGAACCCGGTTTTGCGGTAATAATTTTTTTCTTCCGCGATATGGTCAGGAAACAGGCGGGCGACCTGCGGATGGTTTTCCCTGAAACATTTTGGCACGTCCGGGGCGATGACCGCATCGATCTCGCCGGAGGCCAAGAGATCCGATAGGGTTTTGTCTTTCGGGACTGGTTCGACGTCGATGTCGCCGGGCAGGTCGAGCGCGAGCCGTTCTTCCCGGCCGGCTTGATTGACGCCGCCGTTACGGTATTTCAGTTTTTTGAAATCGACACCATATTCGTCCTGTAGAATGCCGCGGGTCCAAAGCGCAACGGTCACTTGGTACTCCGGCAAGCCGACTTTCTTGCCTTCCAAATCTTTTGGCGTATCAATGCCCCGGTCGGTGCGGATGTAAAAGCACCGGTGACGGAATGCGCGGGATGTAAAAATGGGAATGGCGAGATATTTGTTTTCGCCGTTGGCGACTTGCATCAAATAGCTGCTGACGGAAAGCTCGGTGACGTCGAATTCCTGGCGTTGCAGGGCGCGGACATGCAGTTGCTGGCCGGGCAGTTTGACGGCGGCCACTTCGCAGCCTTCAATCGGCACGCGCCCATCCATGACAGGGATATTTCGGTCGTAAGCATTGCAGCCCAGGGTAATGGTAAATTCGCTCATTTGTTATACCGCGTGATCTTCAAGGTTAATGATATTGCGCAGGGGCTCGCCGTTATAAAAGCGCTCGATATTGTCTGCATAAAGTTCGGCGATCCGCTCATAAAGCGGCCCGCCGTGACCGGCAACATGGGGCGAGACAATCACATTCTCGATGTCCCACAAGGGGTGATCGGCGGGAAGGGGTTCCGGTTCAATCACGTCAAGACCGGCGCCGCCGAGTTTGCCTTCCTGAAGAGCTTTGACCATGGCATCGGTATCGATCAATTCGCCGCGGGCCACATTAACGATCATAGCGCCGTCCTTCACCATTCCGATTTCTTTGGCGCCGAATATGCCGCGGGTTTGTTTTGTAAAGGGCATCGAGAAAAAAACGGCATCGGCCTTCGGCAGATAGTCGTGCAGTTTTTCGATCGATACGACTTCATCAGCCTCGCCGCCGTTTTTGCCGGATCTGTTGAAAGCGATCACGGTGGCATCGAAGGCCTTGGCTTTGCGCGCAATCTCCTTGCCGATATGTCCGTAGCCAAGTATCAGCAGCGTTTGATTTTCAATGGAGCCGACGAGCGGGCGCATGGCGATGCGGCCTGCCTGCCAGTCCCGGTTGTCGCGCATGCGTTCATAGCGATGTATTTTCTGGTGCAGTGCAATCAGCAAGCCGATGGCATGCTCGGCGATGGTGCCGCCTTTGGTGCCGCTGGTATTTGTAATAGTTACCCCGTCGGGAATGCCGGGCTTCACGAATTTATCGAGGCCGTCGGAGCCGGCTTGAATCCAGCGTAACTTTTTGGCGTGTTGGCGAAGGGTATCGGCGACTTCGTTATTGTAACGGCTGCCGGCAACGATCAATGCGTCGCAATCGGAACATTCACGTTTAATATCCTCGGGTGTTTCAATGCGAACGAATTGAATGTCGGAATATTTCTTCTGCAACATATCGAATAAATTCGTTTTGTAAGTGAGGCTGTGCAGAATTTTCATGAAACCGGCCCTATGATCGCTCAGAAGTCTTGAGGGAGATGCCGAGTTGCGCCCGGCGTTTCAACCAGGGGCTGGTCCGGTAACGGCCGTCGCCATAAAACGAATAAAGCGATTCAATCAGACTGAGGATCGTTTCGCCACCCAGCCTATCGCCGGCTTCGAGCGGCCCTTCCGGGTAGTTGAAGCCTAGTTTCATTGCGGTATCGAGATCATCCGGTGTTGCGACGCCAAGCTGACAGTTCTCACAACTTAGGTTTGTCATCACGGCCTGGATGCGCGGCATAACAAAACCGGGCGAATCGTTAACCCGTGTGACTTTGACGCCGTCCGAGGCCAGCAGGGCGAGGGCCTGGTCGACGATTGCCGTATCCGCACCGGGCGGCGCCATGGCCGTCCGCCGGGCATCCCATCCAAATACTGTATCGACGGCAACGGTTCGAGCGGGATCGATGCCGAGTTTAAGCGCTGTTGTTGTAGCGTCATCAGCGAGCGGCGCGATTAAAGCGAGTGTACCTTTACCGGGGTTTTTGCCGGCTTCCACTTTAACCCCGGCATTTTTGGCAAGATCGGCCAGCTTTTTCTTTGCAGTTTTGTCGTGGCCCCAAACCCAAACAGCTTCCGGCAGTTTTTCCGGCGTATTGGGTTCGGGTTCGATGATCGGTTTTTTGTCATCACCGTAACGGTAAAATCCTTGACCGGTTTTGCGCCCCAAGGTTTTTGATTCAAAAAGCAAACGATAATCCGGGCTCGGCCGGTAGCGGGGCTCGCTGAAGAAATCGTGAAACATCGACAGGGTTGCCGGGTAGTTTACATCCATGCCGATGAGGTCGATGAGCTCGAACGGTCCCATGCGGAAACCGCCGGCCTCACGCGCGATCCGGTCGATATCTGCAGGCGGCGCAATTTGTTCCTGATGGATGCGCAGGGCTTCGGTAAAAAACGCCCGGCCGGTGTTACCGGCAAGAAAGCCAGGATTATCTTTGACCCGGACTGGTGTGCGGGTCATGCGCTTGGCAACTTCGCACAGCAGTTCGATCACATCGGGATCGGTAAACGGCGTGTGGATGATTTCAACCAGCTTCATCAGCGGCACCGGATTGAAAAAATGCATGCCGGCAATGCGGCCGCGATGTTCACATGCCGATCCGATGACGGAAATCGGCAAAGCCGAGGTGTTCGACGCGAGGATGGTTTCGCTGCCGCATAATTCCTCGAGTCTTTTGAAGGTTTCTTTTTTGATCTCGATATCTTCAATGATTGCTTCGATCACGAGGTCACAATCTTTAAGGTTTTCGATACGGTTGCCGGTGCCGATCAATGTCATGGCCTTATCGGCATCGTTTTGTTCGAGGCGATTTTTTTCGACGGCGCGGCCGAGCATATTTTTGACAAAAGCACGGGCCTCTTCAGCAACGCCGTCCTGGCCATCGACCAAAACTACCGATAAGCCACCAAGCGCGGCAACTTGTGCAATCCCGCGGCCCATGGCACCAGCCCCGAGAATACCGATCGTGAAGCCGTCTCCGATTGTTCTATTCGCCATTTAATTAAGCCGCTTTTTCGATCAGCATCGACGCGCCGTGTCCGCCGTTGCCGCAAAGGGTTGCGAGTCCTGTTGTACCGCCGTCTTCTTCGAGCCGTTGTAGTGTGTTCAGCAGAATGCGCGCGCCCGACATGCCGATCGGATGGCCAAGGGCGATGGCGCCACCCCAGTTGTTGACGGTTTCGGGATCGAGATCAAGCATGCGCGTGCACGCGATTGCCATGGCGGCAAAGGCTTCGTTAATTTCGGTTTGATCGACATCCTGGATGTTAACACCCAGTTTTTTCATCAGCTTCTTGGTCGATTCAACTGGTGCGATGGTGTAGTCCTCGGGGACCAAGGCGGCCAGCGAGGCGCCCATGATTCTTGCCCGGGGGTTTGCCTTAAGGCGCTTGACTGCGGCTTCGTTGGCAATCACCAGGGCGCAGGCGCCATCCGTGATACCGGAAGACGATCCCGCTGTGACGCTGCCATCCTTAACAAAAACCGGTTTTAGTTTCGCAAGACTTTCGAGCTTAGTATCGGGGCGGGGATGTTCATCAAGCTCGACCACCTCTGGGCCTTTGCGGCCCGGGATTTCGACCGGTTCAATTTGAGATTTGTAATGTCCCGCTTCGATGGCCTTGGCCGCGGTTTGTTGACTGCGTAAAGAGAACTGATCCTGATCCTCGCGGCTGATGCCTTCACGTTTGGCCATGTGATCGGCCAGTTCACCCATATGGGCACCGGTTAGCGGATCGCGAAAGCCGTCTTTGGAGAGGCCGTCAAGCACCGGGGCGTCGCCCATTTTGGTGCCCCAACGCATACCCTGGATTAAATAGGGGATCGAACTCATGTGTTCGCAGCCGCCGACGACGGCGACATCGGCTTCGCCGTCCATGATGGCGGCACGCGCCTCGATCACGGCGAGCAAACCGGAGATACAGGCCATTTGTGTGGTGAACGCGGGGGCCGATTTCGGTAGTCCGCCTTTCAGGGCCATCAGGCGTGCCGGATTGGGGCCGTTGCCAGCTTGACGGGCATGGCCCATGACGCAGAGATTAACATCATCGGGGCTGACGGCGGCATTTTTAACCGCAGCGGCAATTGCTGTCGCGCCGATGTCGACAGCATTGGAGGCCGATATGGCACCGCCGAAGCGACCGATCGGCGTGCGTGCACCACCAAGAATGAAAATGTCGTCTTTGCTCATAGGATCCTCCGGGGTATTGGATTATTGGTTGTTTCGTGCGGTTGTACCAGAGTCGTGAATGTAGCCGCAAGCGCTGCTATGGTATCTGAAATCAAGCCCATGAGACGAACAGCCGAGAACAAGCTAATCGTATGACCAAAACCGATATTGGCGCCAATTTTAAGTCACTATTCCATCCCAAGACGATTGCGGTGATGGGGGCATCCTCGACGACACGCAACCGTTCGAATGTCATCATCGACCGGCTGCAGCGGTTTGGATTTCAAGGGCCGATTTATCCAATCCACCCGAAGGCGGCTGAAATCGATGGCTTAAGAGCGTATGCCTCATTAGGCGAGACGCCCGAACCCGTTGACTATGTTTATGTCGCGATTCCTGCCGGTGCGATACCGGACGCATTGCGTGCCGGAACGGGAAATGTCAAATTCGCCCATGTTATTTCCAGCGGTTTCGGCGAGACCGAAGACGGCATGGCCTTGCAGCAAGAATTAGCCATCGCGGGAAAAGAGTCCGGCATTCGAATTTTAGGCCCGAATTGTCCCGGCGCGTATTGCCCAACCGGCGGCTTGATCTTTGTCGAGAATAGTTCGCCCGAACCAGGGCATATCGGCGTGGTGTCGCAAAGCGGCGGGATTGCCATGGACATCATTTGGAGCGGCAACGAGCGCGGCTTGCGTTTTAGTGCGGTCATGACAACCGGGAATACGGCCGATGTCACGCCGGGTGAACTGCTCGAATATTATCTCGCTGACACGGAAACAAAAATCATTGCCCTTTATCTGGAAGGCGCGCGCGACGGGCGGGCATTTTTCGAAACACTGAAGAAAGCGAAGGGGAAAAAGCCGGTTATTATTTTAAAAAGTGGCCGCTCGGTACAAGGGCAATTAGCGGCGGCGTCCCATACGGGTGCGCTTGCTGCCGACGACCGGGTATGGGATGCGTTGTTTAAGCAAACCGGTGCGATCCGGGCAAACGATCTGCACGACTTGCTTGATATTCTGAGCGCTTTTCAGGCGCTAACGCCGCGCCCCAACCGGCCGACAACGGGGGCAGCCTTGTTCGGCAACGGCGGCGGGACCAGCGTGATCGCGGTCGATGCCTTTGCCGAAAAGGGGCTCAATGTGTTGCCGTTCTCGCAAAAAACACAGGATGCATTAATCGCTCTCGATCTGCCGCCAGGCACAGGCTACGTTAATCCTATCGATACGCCGGCCGGCGCCTTTCAGCGCAAAGGCGGCAAGCTCGCCGAAGAGATTATGGATGTGGTTTTTAAAAACGAGACATTGGATGCGTTCGTGCTGCACATCAATTTGCCGGTTCTTTTAACCCAAGTGGTGACGGATGCAAAAACAGTCGAGACCGTTCTCACGCTTGCCGAAACAGTCCGGCAATGCCATCCCGGTGATGAACATTTTATGCTGGTGCTGCGTTCGGACGGCAAACCGGAAACCGAACATTGTAAGCAAGAGTTTCGCGCTTGGGCAGGTGAGCGGGGGATTCCCGTATTCGATGAACTCGCAAATGCGGCATCCGCGCTCGCAGGTATGGCGGCCTACGAGCGCTTTCTGGATAGCCGTTCCTAAAGTCTTTTGACTTTGTCGTCTGTAACTTTGCGAGTTTTATCCGCGTCTTGTTGGCGTTGCTCTTCCGTCGGCTCGAAGCCAGGTAGATAGCGCGCACCATCTTCCTTGCCGTCGATCGGTGGCCCCGCCATACCGTGACGGTTATCCTTACAGACGTAGAAGATGGCGTCGCCCTCTTCGGATGCGCAGGTGCTGTGTACCGTGCCTGCTGGTATATGAACGACACTGCCGGCGGGGCATCGTTGAATTCGACCGTCGATATCCACAACCAGCGTTCCCTTGAGCACGAAGTTGTATTGCTCGTTCGGGTGCGTATGGAGCTTGGAGCCGGTGCCCTGGCGTTTGTGGGCGATCCCCACCTGCATTTGCGCGCCTTTAATATTACAGGCTTCCGTTGTCGATTTGCCCGACAGCTTGCGGTGCGGGTTAACCTCGGCGCTCGCCGGCCCTTTCGGCTTTTTAAGGTCGTACATGTTGTAGACGAAAACCTTCGGCTTTTTCTTCGAAGCCGTAGCTTTTTTCTTCTTCGTGGCCTTACGCTTAGCCGGTGTTTTTTTCTTCACCGGTTTTTTGCTCGTTGATTTTTTCTTGGCCGGCTTCCGCTTCGCGGGTTTTTTCCGTGCGGTTTTCTTTGAGGATTTACTTTTTTTTGTTGCTTTCTTTTTAGCCGGCTTTTTGCGAGTCGCCTTACGCTTCGTCGCCTTGCGCTTCGTCGCTTTGCGCTTCACCGTTTTACGTTTAGTTGCCTTGCGCTTCGTGGCTTTGCGTTTTGTTGGACGGCGCTTCGATACGGTTTTCTTTTTGACCGCTTTGCGTTTCGCGGGCTTTTTGCGTCGCGCAGGTTTCTTCTTTTTCCTCAAAGATTTGGCCATGATGTTCGGTTCCTGGGTGGTTAATTGTGCCGTGAATGGTTGCTCACAAACATAAATTTAGAGGCATCGTGAAGCAAGTGTTTTGCGAATATGTCGCAATAGAAAAATTCTAATGTTTAAAGGATATTACGGTTCGGTCAGGCAATTGACAGGGCTGAATTGCCGTCTATGATAATCAGACGTCTTAGTTGCTCTTAAACTAATGCAAACAAAATATTTTAATCTGCAATTTAATCATTGCGGGGGCGAGAGGGAGATAAATCCAGTGGCAAAATCGGCAGCAAAAAAGAAATCAGGCAATGTCAAAGTCATCAAGGGCAAGCGGCTCGTTGATGGCAACGGCGGAGAGATTATTAATAATCCGATCATCGTCATTAAAGACGACCGCATCAAGGAAGTCGGTGTTAAGGGTAAAGTTAAGATCCCAGCCGGCGCCGAAGTCATCGATGCCTCCAAATACACGCTAATGCCGGGCATGTTCGATCTGCATGTGCATATTGCAGCTTTTAACCCGATCACTTGGAATAACTATCGGGTCTCCATTTTCGAAGTTTCCCGCGGACTGCAAAGTTATTACACGCTGTTTCATGCACAGTTGTGTTTTGAAATGGGTTTCACGACGTTGCGCGATCAAGGCCGCATGTTGCCGACTGGGCAAAACACGGTTGAAATGGTTGCCTTGAAAGATGCCATTGATAACGGTGTTTTAGCCGGACCTCGTTTGATCGTTTGCGGCCGCGCCGTCATTACGAATTCTCACTTGGATCTTACGCTGCCGCGTGCCCATGTCCGGGTCGCCGATGATTTGGTTGCCGATGGGCCGTGGGATTTGCGTCGGGCCACTCGTGAGCAGCTTCGTCATGGTGCAGACTTTATCAAAACGTCCGCATCCGGCGGCGGCGGTACCGATAAGGAAGAGCCCGACGTGCGCAATATGACCCAGGAAGAGCTCGATGCCATTGTTGATGAGTGTCATGCTTTCCACGCGCAATGCGCTGTGCACTGTTTTACGACCGAATCGCATCGCATGTGTGTGCGCGCCGGGGTTGATACGATTGAGCACATCGTCTTTACCGATGACGAAACCATCAAGATGATCGAAGATGCGCAAATTCCTGTGATTCCGACGCTTCTGCACCGGACCGATCATGCCATTGAGGTGCGCCGGAAATGCGGTACGCCGGAATTCATTTTGAAGAAAATGAAAAAGATTCAGCCTTACACTTATGAATCCTTCAAAAAATTCCATCAGTCAGGCGTGAAGCTGGCCATGGGTACGGATACTGGTCTCGATCCGGAATTCGGCGAAAATGCAAACGAGTTGGCGCTTTATGTCGATCTCGGGATGACGCCGATGGAAGCCATCGTGACGGCGACGAAAAACGCCGCCGAAGCGGTCCGGCTCGACAAAGATCTCGGCACGATCGAGAAAGGCAAAATCGCCGATATTCTCGCCATCGACGGCAGCCCGGATCGCGATATCACCGTTCTGCAGAAAAAAGACAACATCAAAATGGTGATGAAGGCCGGCGGTGTTTTTATCGACCGTTTCTCCGATACACCGCGTTATGTGGTCCATCCGGCACCGCCGCCCTGGAAGAAGCTGGACGACCTCTAAGCCAAAAATCGAACGATTTAATCAAAAGCCCCGGCATTGTCTTCGCCGGGGCTTATTGCTGTAAGGACCAAGACAAGCTAAAACATAGAAACCAGGGAGGTCTAAACAATGAAACACATTTTTCCGAATTTTTCGGAAGCCGAAAAGTTCGACTATGCGCCGGGCGTGTCGTCTTCTCACGGCGCGAAATTGATTGGCGAGCGCATCAGCTTCGGCTTGGCAACAAAAGCCAAGGGGACAGGCTCTCGCATGCACAAGCATTCGATTGAGCAGTTTAATTACATCCTCAAAGGACAATTAAAAGTCGTGATTGAGGGTGAAGACGAACGCGTCGTTGGTCCGGGTGAACTCGTTTATGTCCCCGCCGGCGTCTATCATCAGTTCATTACGGTGTCGGATGAAGATGTTGAATTTATCGGCATTAAAGATGCATCACGGGAACTGAAAACGGAAACCCAAGACGGTACTTACGATAAACCCCATTATGAGCCGGGATTCGATCCGGACGAAAAGAAATAACTCAGAGGAGTCATCATGGCGAAGAAAGCAAAATCAAAAGCGAAAAAAGTGAGCTTCAAAGGGCTGGTGACCAAGCCCATGATGAAGGCCGCGGCGAGAAAGCTTAAAAACTGGGGTAAGTGGGGCAAGAAAGACGAAATTGGCACGCTGAATTACATCAAGCCGAAAGACATCGTTGAGGCCGCGCAATTGGTGCAACGGGGCAAGGTCTTTTCGCTGGCGCTCAATTTTGATCAAGCGGGACCACAAGGTGGCAAAACGAAGTATCCGCCGATGAACCGTTTTAATCCGATCCATGTCATGTTGCGCACGGGAACGGATGCCTATTCCGGCGTGCTGGATCACCGCAAGATACGGGCTTCTGATGATATCGTTATCCTGCCGACCCAATGCGGCACGCAATGGGACGGATTAGGGCACATCTTTTACGAAGACTACATGTACAACGGTTTCGATGTCCGTGAGGTGACCAGTAACGGCGCGCAAAAATGCGGCATTGAAAAGACCCGCGACAAAATCGTCGGCCGGGGCATCTTATTAGACGTGCCGAAGATGCTCGGCAAGAAATGGCTGCCGGATGCATTTGAGGTCACGGCAAAACATTTGGAAGATACGGCTAAGCATCATGACGTCGAGGTCAAGCGTGGTGATTTTGTCATGGTGAGGACCGGCCAGCTCGAGCATTGCCTGCACAAGGGCAACTGGGATGGCTACCCCGGCGGCGATGCGCCGGGCCTCGGTTTTGATACACTGCAATGGCTGCATGAAAAGGAAGTCGCCGGTGTCGCGACCGATACTTGGGGGGCCGAAGTACGGCCGAACCGGTCGAAAGAATACAACCAGCCGTGGCATTGGATTTCGATCCCGATCATGGGCTTGACCGTCGGCGAAATTTTCGACTTCACGGAAATCGCCAAGGATTGCGCCAAGGACGGACGATACGAGTTTATGTTTGTCGCGCCGGCCTTGCCGATCACCGGCGCGGTCGGTTCGCCGGTCAATCCGCTCGCCATTAAATAAATAGCAACTTAAACAAAGACGGAGTCTTCCCATGGCGAAAATGACCGGTGCGCAAGTTATGGCCGATATGCTTAAAGGCTATGATGTTAGCCACATCTTCATGGTGCCGGCGGTGCTGCGCACGACCATGGTTGAGCTTGAAAAGCGCACGGATATTAAACGTCTGCATGTGCATTCGGAAAAATCGGCAGCGTACATGGCCGATGGCTACGCTCGCGCTACGGGAAAGCCCGGCATCTGCATGGCGCAGGTCATCGGTGCCTTAAATTTGGCCGCCGGTTTGCGCGATGCGTGGTTGGCCCGCTCGCCTGTCATTGCCATGACTGGTGGGCGTGATCCGTCGACAAAGTTCCGTGGTGTTTACCAGGAAGTCGATGACGTGCCGGCGTTTGAGCCTGTAACGAAATTCAATGCGACCGTCGATGCCGTCGAACGGTTTCCCGATATGGTACGCCAAGCGTTTCGCACGGCTGTTACGGGTTGTCCCGGACCGGTTCATTTGCAATTTCGCGGGAATGAAGGCCAAGTCGATGCCGAAGAAGCCGATATGGAAGTGTTGTGCGAGGATATGTTTAAGCGTGTGACTCCATTTCGTCCCGAACCAGCACCGGACCAGGTCCGGGCGGCGCTGTCTTTACTCGAAGCATCAAAAAAACCGGTCATTGTTGCCGGTGGTGGTGTGCGGGCATCAGGGGCGCAGGCTGAACTGGTATCGTTAGCCGAACGGCTGAACATTCCCATCGCAACATCGCTAAATGGCAAAGATTCAATTCCGGCAACGCATCCTCTATCCGTTGGCGTGGTCGGAACGTATTCACGCGAAAGTGCCAACCGGATCGTGAACGAAGCCGATCTCGTTTGCTACATCGGCTCATCGACCGGCGGTATGGTGACTAATTTTTGGCAGGTGCCGGAGATCGGTCGGCCGGTCATTCAAATCGACATTGAGCCGGAAGAGCTTGGCCGTAATTATCCGTTCCAGGCGGCCGTGCAGGGGGACGCCAAAACGGTTATTGCGCGGATGCTCGAGCAAACAAACGCTGAGTCTGCAAGCGGCCGGGAAAATTGGGCAAAACGTGCCAAAGACGTCGTCGGCGAATGGTATGACAAATATAAGGACTTATTAGAATCCGATGCGACCCCCATGCGGCCGGAGCGGATTTGCCATGAACTGAGCAAGCACTTGCCGGATGATGCCATTGTTGTTGCCGATACCGGACATGGCGGCATGTGGATGGGCGGCATGTATGACCTGCGTACGCCAAGCCAGAGCTATATGCGAAGCGCCGGGCATCTCGGCTGGGCGTTTTCGGCCGGTATTGGTGCAAAATGCGGCGCGCCGGACCGGCCCGTGTTCGCCTTCACCGGCGATGCCGGTTTTTGGTATCACATCGCCGAAATCGAATCGGCGGCCCGTTGGGGGGTGAATTCTGTGACGCTGGTGAACAACAACAGTTCCGGCAATCAATCTAAACGCGGGTTTGATCGCGTCTACGGTGGCGAACAAACCGACGAAGGCTTGCGTTTATGGCACTTCACGGACGTCAATTTTGCCAAGATTGCCGAAGACATGGGCGCCGTCGGCATCCGGGTCGAAAAACCGGGCGAATTACCCGGTGCGTTGGACAAGGCGTTTAACGCGAACCGTCCGGTGATTATCGATGTGGTCACCGATATTGATGCTTTAGCGCCTTTAGCAGTGGTTTAATTTATTCCGCAAACGCCGGTTTGACTTGCGTTGCGAATGCTTCCAGTGTTTTCGCCAGAGGTTCTTGCGCGATATTGCGGGTAATAAAAACAATACGCGTTGAATGATCATCATCGGGCCACTTCGGTAAGCGTGCCGGAGGATGAAACACATGCTGCACGGCATGGATAACAATCGGTGTCGTTTCGCCTTCGATGTTAACAATTCCTTTCATGCGTAACAGGTCAGCACCCCGCACGGATGCGATGGATTCGAGCCATGCCTTAAAGGCATCCCACGGGATCGGTGTGTCATAAGTTAAACAAAATGCTCGGATGTCTTCGCCGTGACGATTGACATCGTGATGGTGACTGTCGTGATGATCGTGTTCGGATTTGTAGGATTCTTCACGCAACCATTGTTGCACGTCCGGTGTTTTTTGCGTCAGATCGAATAGGGCGGCACCGAACAGTTTGTCGGGTTCGATATTCCCGTTGATGACTTCAAAAATCGGCGCACCGGGATTTAAAGACGCCAGGCGCTCTTTCAATTGTTGAACTTCCGTATCTGAAACAAGATCCGTTTTGGTCAGAACAATCCGGTCGGCCACGGCAGCTTGTTTGGCCGGTTCCGGGTGTTCATCAAGCTGACCGAGGCCGTTGGCCGCATCGACCGTGGTGATAACGCTATCGAGTCTAAACCGCTTCGTAATGAGGTCTTCTGTCATGAGGGTCTGTAGAACGGGTGCCGGGTCGGCGAGGCCGGTCGTCTCAATGACCGCGCGTTTGAAGGGGGGGACTTCCCCCCGGTCCATTTGCCCATACAGACGGTCGAGGGTGTCGACTATATCGCCGCGGATCGTGCAACACAGGCACCCGCTTTGTAGCAAGAGGACGTCTTCAAAAGCTTCCTCGACGAGAAGATGATCGAGGCCGATTTCGCCAAATTCATTAATAATGACGGCGGTGTCGGCCATCCCGGGGTGTTTGAGCAATGCGTTCAAAAGCGTGGTTTTGCCGCTGCCGAGAAAGCCGGTGATGACGGAAACCGGAATGCGATCCGTTCTTAAATTTTTCGATACTGGAGCCATGGTAATTGTGTCTTCAATACGGTATTCATATACATACACAATTCATAACATACCAAGACCAACAATTAACAAAATTAAGATTTTTCGGAGGTAAGATGAGCCAAGCTGAAGCCCATAATATTCGCCTGATTTCACAGCATACCCTGGACGGCTACGGCGGTCTGGGCGAGGGGATGGCATTACACGTCACCAAGGACGGCCGCCGTATCATGTGGCTTGCGCATGAAGGCCCACCAAAGAATTTTACCGGCGTCGACGTTACTGATCCGAAAAATCCGAAAATAACGGTTCAAACCGAGCTGCCACATATGTATGTGCGCTCCAATTCCTTGGACCTTGCCGGCGATATCATGGCCGTGTGCTACCAAACGATGGGGCCGAGTGGCTTAGTGTCTGATCCGGGGTTGGGTGGCGATCCGGCCGGGATTGAATTGTTCGATGTCAGTGATCCAGAAAATCCAAAATCGATTTCGTTTTACGATTGCTCCGGCCCCGGTTCGATGGGCGTTCACCAGTGCTGGTTTGTTGACGGCGAGTACATCCATTTTTCGGGTGGGGCGCCGGATTTTGAGCCGACCCATCCGAACGATTGTCAGTTTTACCGCTCGATTGATGTGCGAAATCCAACCAAGCCGGTCGAAGTGGGCCGCTGGTGGTATCCGGGTACGCGCAAAGGCGACGATGCGCCGCCGCCACCACGGGTTCCTCCGTTCGAGGCAGGTTTTCGTACGCACAACACAAATGTCTATCCGGCGAAAAAAGATCGCGCATACCTCGCTTACATCGATGGCGGCGTTATCCTGTTGGATATTTCCGACATGGCGAATCCGAAGATGATTACCCATTGGAACCCATATCCGCCGTTCCCGGGTTTCATGCATACGGTCATGCCGCTTCTCAGCCGTGATTTGCTGATTTGCAGTGAGGAGTGTACCAAGGACGGTGGCGCGGATTGGCCAAAACGGGTTTGGATTTTGGACGCGCGCGAGGAAACGAATTTAGTGCCGATCAGCACGCTGCCGATGCCGCCGGTTGAGGAATTCGCCCGCCGGGGTGGCCGCTTCGGTGCCCATAACGTACATGAAAACCGGCCGGGCGATTATTCATTCCGTTCGGACACGATTTTGTTCTGCGGCATGTTCAATGCCGGCATGCGGGTCTACGACACCTCCGATCCGTTTGAGCCGAAAGAAATCGCCTATTACGTTCCCGAAGCACCGGAAGGCTCGCGCGCCGGTGCGGTACAGATCAACGATGTTTACGTTGATGAAACCGGTCTGTTGTACGGCGTGGACCGGTTCTCCGGTGGTTTATATATCTGCGAAGTCGACATTTAGCCGTCGCGTTTGAATGGAATCAATTGATGACTCCCCGCTCGGCTACACAGAAAATTGAACCAGCCTCGGGCACCGATTACGTTGCCCGTGTTCATGAACTCGGGCCGGTCATTCTTGAGGCCGCCGATCAAATCGAAGCCGAACAGGCCTTGCCGCCTGCGCTTTTAAGCCAATTGCATGAAGCAGGACTGTTTAAAACGCTCTTGCCGAAAGCCTACGGCGGTGCGGAATTAACGCCGATGGAGCAGCACGATATCATGATCGCGGTCGCGCAATACGACGGCAGTCTCGCGTGGTGTTTAGGCCAACTCAATGGGTGTTCGCTCGCTTCGGCTTTGCTGGAACCTTCCGCGGTCGAGGAAATTTGGGGCCAGCCCGAGGGCTGTCTCGGCTGGGGAGTTGGTCGCGGGCAGGCCAAGCGCGTCGACGGCGGCTACAGCGTGAGCGGCAAGTGGTTGTTTTCAAGCGGCGGGCGTCATTCGACATGGCTGGGCGCACAATACGTGACGGTTGTCGATGATGATTGAAATCCCGTTACCGAAGCCGAAAACGAAACACGCATGATGACAATGTTGTTTCCCACCGAGAAAGGAAACTTTCAGGGTTACTGGGATGTCATCGGTCTGCGCGGAACCAATAGCGACGGTTATGAAGTCAAAGATTTGTTCATTCCGGAAAAGTACGCGTTTTACCGCGATGACCATCAAAACAATTATGTCGATGGGACTCTATACAAATTTTTTTCAAATACGACGTATGCCATCATGTTTGCCGGTGTCGCGATTGGTTTGGCACGGGGTATCCTTGAAGCTTTTAAAGACTTGGCCATGGAAAAATCGGGCCGTTTCGGGAAGACGCTGCTTAAGGATAACGCCTTTTCCCAATCAGAAGTGGCCCTTGCCGAGGCGCGCATTCGTTCGGCCCGCAGTTATGTTCTGCATGAAGTAAATGAGATTTGGGAAGAAATGACTGAAAGCGGTACTGTTAGTACGCCGGAGCATCGAATGCGGCTACGCTTGGCGACGACTTTCGCCATTCAGGAAGCCAAGACAGCCGGTGACATCGCCTACCATGCCGCCGGTGCTACGGCCGTGTTCGCGAACAATCCGTTTGAACGACGCTATCGTGACCTCCTTACGGTCACTCAGCAAGTCCAAGGCCATAAAGTGCATTATCAAACGGTCGGGGCCTATCTCATGGGCCATGATCCCGAGTACATGGCGATTTAAGCTTTTCGTTTTAAGCAACGCGGTCACGCGGCTCCTTGCCGGCGAATACCGCATCAAGATTATCGAGGGCGCGAAACCCCATGGCATCGCGGGTGTCGTGGGTTGCGCTGCCGATGTGCGGCATTAAAAATGTATTCGGGATATCTTTGAATATGGATTGGGCCGTCGGTTCTTCGGCATAAACATCCAAGCCCGCCGCGGCGACCTTGCCTGTTTTCAAGGCAGACGCGAGAGCATCCTCATCGATGATGGCGCCGCGTGCCGTGTTCACCACGATGGCGCCGTCGGGCAACAATTGAATGCGTTTGGCATTCAGCAGTTTCACCGTTTCCGGCGTCGCCGGGCAATGCAACGACAGCACATCGCAATGGGGCAGGAGGTCTTCAACCGTTTTGTGATAGATCGCGCTTTTCTCGAGGTCAGGGGTGAGACGGTTACGGTTGTAATAATGGATTTCCATGCCGAAGCCGCGGGCGCGGTCGGCTGCAACTTGGCCGACGCGGCCCATACCGATGACACCAAAGCGCTTACCGGTAACTTGCGTACCGACCATGAAAGCCGGGCTCCACGACGTCCAGGTGCCTTGGCGCATGATCTGCTCGCCTTCATGGGCGCGCCGGGCCGCGCCCAACATCAGCAGCATAGCGATTTCCGCGGTGGCGTCATTGAGGACATTAGGTGTGTTGGTGACGATGATGCCGCGGGCTTTAGCGGCCTCAAGGTCGACATGATCGACTCCGACGGAAAAATTGGCGATGGCCTTAATGCTATCCGGTAGTTTGGCGATCACATCCGCCGTGAAATGCTCGGAATGACACGGCAGCACCGCGTCCGCGCCCTCGCATAACGCCAAGAGTTCATCGGTTGAATAGAGTTTGTCATCCGCATTAAATCGTGGTTCGTAATCGCGGGTTAAACGCGCCTCAATAGATTCCGGCAGTTTGCGTCCGACGACAATGACGGGTTTTTTATTCATTTAATTCTTCCGCGGTAATTGTTGGCATTCATCGAATTTTGGCAGCATAATGAAAAAAAACAACAATTTCGCTAACGGGAGGATTCATGAAACTTCAAGGTAAAATCGCGTTGATTTCGGGTGCGAGCCGGAATATCGGCAAGCAAATCGCATTGACGTTCGCTGATGAGGGGGCCGATATCATCGTCCTTTCCAAAAGCAATCCGGATGAATTAGAGGAAGTCGCCGCAGCGTGCCGCGATAAAGGACGCAAGGCCCTTGCCATACAAGGTGATGTGTCCGACTCGCAGCAGGTCAACGCAATGGTCAAGGAGGCGACGGAAACGATCGGCGGCATCGATATTTTGGTGAACAACGCCGGCGTGCGGCCCCATACACCGATCATCGACATCACCGATGAGGAATGGCATTGGGGAATGGGTGTCAATCTTCATGCCGCATTTTATCTTATTCGCGCTGTCATGCCGGGGATGATGGAACGCAAACACGGCTCGATCATGGCGATGGGTGGCAAGGGCGCTATTACCGCTAAGCCAAGCACCAGTACTGTTGCCGCCAGCAAACATGGCCTTTTGGGGCTGATCCGCGCCGTCGCGGCTGAAGGCGGCCCTTACGGCATTCGGGCGAATTTGATCAACCCAGGGTCGATCGCAACCGAACGGCGTAACCCGGAATGGTACAAGGATCGAAAAGTTCCTCGTGGTTCCAAGGAACACCTCGAGATGATCCCGCTTCGCCGTCGCGGTGAGGTTGAGGACATCGCCAATGCTTGTTTGTATTTTGCTTCCGATGATTCATCATTCGTGACCGGTACATCCGTGAATGTCATGGGCGGTGAGGTGATCGTTTAAAAACATAGAGCGCTTTATGGCCATCTTTCTTTCTGAAGCCGATATTAAATCCCTCGTCACGATCGAGGACGCCATCGACGCGGTGTCGGAAGTGTTCAAGATCAGCGGTGCGGGGGAGGTTATCAATCCGCCGCGTCAGCAGATCGATATTCCCGGCGGCGGTTATTTGCGCCTAACGTCGGCAATCGTTTCGCCGTTGGGAAAAATTGCCGTCAAAGTATCGTCCTCGATGGTTTTTGCGAGCGAGTCGGGGCGAACATTGATATTGGTGGACAGTAAGACCGGTCGGGTCGATGCCATCATTGAAGTCTTTCATTTGGGTGCGTTGCGCACGGCAGCCGCGAGCGGTGTCGGTACCAAACTGCTGGCGCGAGAAGATGCTGACTCCATCGGTATTTTCGGCACCGGGCGCCAAGCCAAGACACAACTTGCCGCAGTGGCCGCTGTCAGGCCGATTAAAAACATTCTTGCTATCGGCAGGGATCAAGGCCGTCTCGATATATTTTGCAAAGAAATGACGGATAAGCTCGGCATTCCCGTATCCGCGGCAAAATCGCCGGAAGAACTTTACGCATGTTCGGTTTTGGTGACGGCAACCACGTCAGCGGATCCGGTTTTGTTCGGTGAGCATCTAAAGCCTGGCACGCATATCAATGCGATGGGGGCGAACCGGCTCGAACGCCGTGAACTCGATGATGCCGCTCTTGAAGCGTGTTCGGTTATCACGGTCGATAATAAGGTTCAGGCACAAAAAGAATCCGCCGTCCTGTTGCGCGCTGTCGAAAACGGGAGTCGGTCATGGGAGGATGTTCTGGAACTCGGTGACATTATGGCGGATCCCGCAAAGGGGCGGGCGTCATCTGATGCCATCACCGTTTATAATTCCCATGGCGTTGCCATGGAGGACGTGGCGCTGGCGAAGAAGGCTTTCGAACTGGCCCGGGATCAAGGCATTGGGCTCGAAGTGCCGTTCACGATCGATTAAGGACATCCATCAGCGCTAAATATCTAGGGTTTCCGCCGGAAACTGCGGGTTGCGATTGTGCAAGCCAAGAGCCCGATTTTGGTGTTTAATATGAGAAGTGTCCAAATGAATACTAATAAATTATGGGGATACAGGTTAGCCAACATGGAGGAAGCTTATGCGTAGTCATTATTCAAAACTTTATACAATGGCCGGTGCTCTCGTACTCGGTGCCGGTATTGTTGCCGCACCGGCAACAGGAATCGCTGCCGATTATTCCGGTAAAAAGATTCAAGTTATTATTCCGACAAAAGAAGGCGGCGGTACGGATAAGTACGGTCGAATTTTTGCCAGTTTTATCGGCAAATACCTACCGGGCAAACCGGCGGTGCTCGCTGTCAATAAACCAGGCGGTGGCGGCATCAAGGGTTCGAACTGGTTTCAGAAAAATGCACCGAGAGACGGTACTGTCATCATGACAACCGGCGGTTCGGTTCAAACCAGCTATGTTTTTGGTGGCAAGAAAGTCAAATTTGACTTGTTGAAATGGAACCCGATTGTTCTATCGCCGTTCGGTATTTGCTTGCAAGCGCGTAAGGAACTCGGCGTCAACGGTTCGGATGCTCTGGCTGACGTCAAAGCATTACGCAAAGCGGGCGCCGATAAGGGGCGTTTGCTCATGGGCGATAAAAACGCCATTTCGTCCGGTCTCGGTTCGTTCGTGGCCTTCGACATGCTCGGTATTCCCAACGTGAAGCCGTTATTCGGCCTGTCGACAGGTAAGCGCCGCAAAGCGGTTGTCCGGGGTGAATTGCAGTTCAGCCAGGAAACCGTGATCAAATGCAAACAGAATCACGCTAAATTGCAAAAGCAAGGCGTTATTACCTTTGCTGCGCTTGGTTTTGCTAAGCCGGATGGCACCATCGGTCGCGACCCGATTATGCCTGAACTGCCGCACGTCGGTGAAATTTACGAAAAGTTGAACGGTAGAAAACCCTCGGGCATGCAATGGGAAGCGCATACAGCGTTGATCAATCTCATTTCCATGTCGAACAAGGGTTTATGGTTGCCGCCGGGTGTCTCCAAAGATGTCCTCGACACCTATCAAGCGACGATCAAGAAAGTTTACAAGGATAAGAAGTTCAAAAAGCTGACCAAGAAGCGGTTCGGCAATAATCCGCAATCGTTCGGCAAAGATGCCACCGAAGTCGTGAAACGCGGCGCCGGCATCAAGCCTGAGGTTAAAAAGTGGATCTTGAAATTCGTGAAGACGAAACTGGTCGGGTCCTGATCACTCGGCCACTATATTTTCAAAGCGGCGCTCTTTCGGGAGCGCCGTTTTTTTGTTCAAAATCCGATGTCGCTGATGGATAGGTCGCCGAGCTTGGTGTCGACGAACGGGCGGGATGGCGCGAGTTCGCCCTGCCAGAAATTTTGGAACACTTCAGGTAAACTATTGGCGAAGTTTGATGAAGATTTGTCTTCAAGTATATCCGCCGTCATAGGTAAAATTTTGATACCGGCATTTTTAATCCGATCAAATTTACGCTTTTGGAACGGATCGGTCGCATTGGGATCGGAAAAATCGAGAACGAAAACTTTTTTACCTGTCCAAAAAACAATGTCGGTAAGGATAAAATCATCCGCCTGGGGGAGTCCCTCACCGCTGCCGCCCCTTGGAGCAAAGACATAGGCCTGTGGTAGGGGCCGCAAGGCGGAGTAAGCCCAATCCTGATATTCGTAAAGATTGCCGAATGCTTCAATTGATTTTGAGAGGTGTGAACGCTCTGCTTCCACCCGATTTACAATGAATTCGAAATAACGCGAAATAAAGAGCCGCTGCATTTTCGACCAGGTTCCGCACAGCGCAAAAAAATGGGTTTCGAGGAAGGCCAATTGATCCAGGACCGTCGGTAGTAAGCGCATGTTCGGCGGCTCATGAAACTCGTATTGCCCACCATTGAGGCGCAACGGGGAGTGCTCTGTCGGGTCGATCACAACAAAACGGGTACGGCAATTGATAACAAGATCGCCACCGGCGCCCATCGTGCTCGAAAAAACATTTTTATCCCAATGGGTTAAGCCGTATGGGATGATGATGTGCTGGCGGTTGACCATAGTCATCGAGTGTGGTCCATTCTGATCAAATCTTCGTTCACCAGGGTAGAGATAACAGAAAATGCAAGAACTTGAACGGCCTGAAAAGGCTTTTATCCCGCTGACCGTGATTACGGGCTTTTTGGGCAGCGGCAAGACGACGCTGTTAAACCGGATTTTGAAGCATCCGGGCATGGAAAATGCCGCCGTGATTATTAACGAATTCGGCGATATTGCACTCGACCATGAGCTGATGACGACCCCCAATGAAGACGTCATGCTGCTATCGAGCGGATGTTTATGCTGTTCGGTTCGGGGCGATCTTGTTGATACGCTTAGTGGCCTGCTTGAAAGCCGGGCCAAAGGCGAAATTCCGCCGTTTGATCGCGTGCTCGTCGAGACGACCGGATTGGCCGATCCGGTACCGGTGTTGATGACGGTGATCTCCGATAGTGGGCTCGGCGATTGGTTTTTTGTCGATGGCGTTATTACGGTTGTCGATTCGGTGCATGCTCTCGGGCAATTTGATGATCATTATGAATCCGTCAAGCAAGTCGCCGTTGCCGACCGAATTTTCATCACCAAAACTGACCTCAGTAATGACGAAACTTACACGACTCTCTGCAAGCGCATTGAACACATTAATCCTGGCGTAGTGATTGATAAGATTCTTCATGGTGAAGTTGACCCCGATACGTTGTTTGGCCTGAATCCGGATAATGAGCGCTGGGGTGAAAATGAAATCGAAGAATGGTTAAAAACGGATGAGCACGCTCATATTCACGATCATGACCATAGTCATGCCAGCGGTCATAAACACGCTCATCACGACGAGAACATCAGTTCCTATTGCATCACCTATGACAAGCCGGTGATGGCACAGGGACTGGAAGTATGGTTCAACATGCTTTCAGCCTTTAAAGGAAGCGACCTTTTGCGCATGAAAGGTATCGTGAATGTCGAAGGCACGCCGATTGTCGTGCAGGCGGTGCAGCATCTGTTTCATCCGCCGGTCGAACTCGATTCCTTTCCGGGTGGGAATGATCAGACGCGGATTGTTTTCATCACCAATGGTATCGCCCAAGAAACAATCGAAGAAACGCTTTCGGCGTTTGAATTCTCGGTTAAGAAAAAAGAGGATCATTCCATCGATCCCGAATCTTTTGCCAAGTTTATGGAGGTAGCGAAACACTTCCGATAAAACGGCTTAGGCAATACTAATAAATATAAATAAAGGGAGGCCCGTTGGTATGACATCGAAATACTTTTATGATCTTTTGAATCAAGAACCGGATGATTTGCCGGACCGGCATACCACGGCGAAGCCGGCAACTGTTTCTGGTGAAAAGGTGACGGTTGCCGTCGTGCGCAAGGCGCTCGGTACCGGCTCGCAGCCGCACCGCCATCCCAATGTGGAGCAATTCAATTATGTTTTGGAAGGCCGGTTGCGTGCCTTAGTGGAGGACGAGCAAATCGAAATCGGCCCCGGCGGATTGGTATACATTCCGGCCAATGCATTGCACCAAACGGTCGCCATCGGCGATGGTGACTGTATATATTTTATGGCGAAAGACGCGCAGTCGGACAAAAAGCTCGGCATTATGGGCATTCCAGACCGGGAAGGGGCCAATACGCCCCATTACGAACCGGGCTTTGAGCCTGACGCAAAAAAATAATAAGGGGGAGCACTGAGATGAAATATTTCCATCGGATCATCGACGAAGACAGAAAAAGCATCAAAAGCAAAACAAGTACGGCGCATGCCGCCGTCATTAAAGGCGAACGCATTACTGCTGGTCTCGTGCAAAAGGAGCAAGGGTCCGGCTCGCAGCCGCACCGTCATCCAAAACTTGAGCAGTTTAATTTCATCATCAAAGGAAAATTTAAATCCATGGTCGAAGGTGAACACCACATCATGGAAGAAGGTGATATGGTCCATATACCGCCGAACGCACTTCATCAGATGGTCGCTGTTGGTGAAGGCGAAAATATTTATTTTATGGCCAAAGATACCATCAGCGATCCGGAACGATGGATTTACGGCGAAGCGGAAGATAAAACGGCAACGAAGCCTTGGTATGAGCCCGGTTTCGATCCGGATGAAAAAAAATAGAGAATTAAGTCAAGCTGCAAAAATGGGAGGCAACATTTATGAAATATTTTCACCGTATCATCGATGAAGAGCGGGCGGATTTAAAACGCACACGTACAACGGCTCATGCTGCTGTCATTAAAGGCGACCGAATTACTGCCGGATTGATCGAAAAGGAAAAGGGCTCGGGTTCCCGTCCGCACCGTCACCCCAAAGTCGAGCAGTTTAATTACGTGATTGCCGGCAAGTTTAAATCGATGGTGGAAGGCGAGCATCATACGATGGAACCGGGTGACATGGTTCATATCCCACCGAATGCACTGCATCATATGGTTGCTGTCGGCGACGGCCCGAATATTTATTTTATGGCGAAAGACGCTCATAGCGATCCGGATAACTGGATTTACGGCGTTTATGATGAAGGTACAGAGGAAACGCCCTGGTACGAACCCGGGTTTGAGCCTGATAAAAAGAAATAAGGCCGATTGAGAATTTAAGGAGACTTAAATCATGGCGTTTGTTCATAACCTGCCGGCGATGGGCATTCAGGAGTTCTCTAAAAAAATAACGACCTCCAAGGGTGCGCGGGTCAAAGGCGAGCGCTTGACGGTCGGTTATGTGCATAAAGAGCGCGGCACCGGTTCGCAGCCGCACCGCCATCCGAATGTTGAGCAATTTAATTTCGTCTTAAAGGGCCAATTACAGCCCTGGGTTGACGGTGAGGAGCGTGTGATCGGTCCCGGTGAAGCCGTTCATATCCCGGCCAATACATTGCACAGCATCATCGCCGTCGGCGAAGAAGACTGCATCTTTTTCATGGTAAAAGATGCGGCTAAGGATCCGGAACGGGGCACCAGCGGTGTGCCGGAGGACCCAAACGTGAGTGCGCCGCGTCAGGAGTCAGAAGTCCTCGAAGGTATCGATAAAGGTGAAGATTCGAAGTACTTCTTCAAATTCAATAAGAACGATGCCGAGTTACTGAATCCTAAAATGACGACGACAAAGGGAACACGAATTGATGGTGACCGAATTACCATCGGGTTGATGAGCCATGCTGCTGGCACCGGCGCTCAACTGCATCGCCATCCGGATGTCGAACAATTCATGTATACTATTTCCGGACGGTGCGAAGTTTCCGTCGAAGGCGAAGAGAAAGTCATCGGCCCGGGAGATTTATGGCATGTCCCGCCGAACGCCCTGCACGGCAACATCGTTGTCGGCGATGAAGACTGGGTATTTGTGGTCGCGAAAGATGTCGGTAAGCAAGAGGGACGCAGTATTTTCGGGGTGCCGGAAGACCCCAGCCTTAACACACCGCGCTATGCGGAAGGTCATGATCCGGAAAAACATTAATTTTTAAAACGAAGGAGTTAAGCATGAAATATTTTCACAGAATTATTGATGAAAAGCGCGATATGGTCGCGGCCCACATCAGTTCGGCTGAAATCGGCATGGTTGAAGGCGAACGCATTTCCGCAGGCGTTGTGGAGAAAAAACAAGGGTCCGGTTCGCAGCCGCATCGTCATCCTAAGGTCGAGCAGTTTAATTACGTGCTTCAAGGAAAATTCAAAGCGATGGTCGAGGGCGAACATCATGAGATGGTCCCGGGCGATATGGTTCATATCCCGGCAAATGCTTTGCACCAAATGGTTGCGATCGGCGAAGGCTTAAATATTTATTTTATGGCGAAAGATGCCGGGAGTGATCCGGAACTCGGTATCATGGGGTATGCCGAAGATAAAAATGTGGACCGGCCATGGTACGAACCCGGTTTCGAACCGGAAAACAAAAAATAAGAATAAGGAAAAGAGGATGCCCGATTCCGGTGCCAAACAGTTAGCCGGTCAGGTTGCTTTAATTACCGGCGGTGTTCGGCGTATTGGGCGGGCATCCGCCTTATCACTGGCACGTGAAGGGGCAGCCATTGTCGTGCACGCGCAAAATTCGCGCGATGAAGCCGAAGCCCTCGAAAAGGAAATCAAGGACCTTGGCGGCGAAGCAATGGTTCATTTGGCCGATGTAACTGACGAGACCGCCGTCAAAGGTCTAATTGATGCCATTATCGAGCGTTTCGGTCGTATCGATATACTCGTGAACAATGCTGCAATCCGAAAACAAACACCTTTTCTTGAAATGAGTCTTGAAGAATGGCAGCAGTTGCTTTCCATTATTCTCGATGGAACGTTTCTTTGCACGCGCGCGTGTGTGCCGCACATGATCAAAAACGGCGGCGGTGTCGTGGCCAACATGGGCGGTATCAGCCACCATGTGGGTGCTAAGAACCGGGTTCATGTTGCGGCGGGTAAGGCCGGCCTCGGTGGCATGACCCGGGCCCTCGCGATGGAACTGGCCGAGCATAACATTACGGTGAACCTCATCGCACCGGGCGGTATCGGCGGGGAGCGCAGTAAAACATCGCCCGAGTCGGCGAATAAAGCCGGCACCAAGAGCATACCCCTAGGTTACATGGGGTCGTTCGAGAACATCGCGAATATGGTGCACGCATTATGTGTGCCGGCGGGCCGCTACATTACCGGGCAAACGATTCACGTCAACGGCGGCCGATTTTTAGGGCCGTAACATCAAAAAATACTGCGTTTCGGTGTTAGCATTTCAAGCTTGCCTGGATCGAGCGCAATATTCAGCCCGGAAATTTCTTCAGGTTTTAAATCGGCCAGCCGTTGAGCGGTATCGAGAAACCGTTCGCTTTCGCCCGCCTCGACGATGCCGTCGGCGAGTGTCAGATATTTGTTGATATATTCGGGTCGAGCAAAGGGCCGCGCCCCGCGCGGATGAGCGTTGGCAACACCGAGTTCGTCGATGACCTGCCGACCGTCTTTATAAGTTACGACGGCGCGGCACCCATGGTCACGTTCCAGCGGCGGCGGGTCGTCGTATCGCTTGTTCCATTCTTCGCTCTCGACCGTGCTGATTTTCTTCCATAGCGTGACGGTCTCCGGCCGGTGGGTGCGCTCGGGCAAATAACTATTGATATGATGCCAAGCACCGTCTTCAAGGGCGACGGCAAACGCGTACATGCCGCTATGATCGAGGGTTTCCCGGCTCGCATCGGGATCGTACTTCTGCGGATCATTGCCGCCGCATCCCATCACGTTGTGGGTGTTACGTTTGGTAAGAAGAACGATGCTCTCGATGTTCTCCAGATTATCGAGCTGATCACGCATCTTAAATGCCAAATCGACGATGGCCTGGCCGTGATAGCCGATCGAATGTTCCTTGGTGAATGTTTCGAGGATTTGCGTTTTAGGCTCGCCTGGTTCTGCCAGGGGAATATGCCCCGTATCACCACCGACTTGGCGGGCGAGAATGCCGTCGGTGCCTTCGTAAATTGGCGTCGGGCTGCGTTCACCGCGTAGTGCACGGTCGACGGCCTCGATAGCGAGTTTGCCGACATGTCCCGGCGCATAGGCTTTCCAGCTGGTGATGTCGCCCCGGCGGGTTTGCCGTACAGTTTGTGAAACATGGGCAGCCTGTTGCAGGGCTTCGTATAGTGTTTCGATATCCAGCCCCATCATGGCGCCGATGCCGGCGGCGACACCCGGGCCGACGTTGCCCAGGTTCTCGAGGCCGTGACGCTTAATGTTCAGCCCTTTCGCCATGGAGATTTGCGTTTCATACGCGATGATGATGCCACGCGCGAGGGCATCACCGGTGCATGCGCATTGCTCCGCGGCGGCAATGATGGACGGGATATTATCGCCGGGATGGCCCGAGTCGACACCGCCGAAGTAATCATGAAAGTCGAGCTCCCGCACAGCCGTGGCGTTGGCCCATGCTGCCCATTCGCAATGCACCCGTGTGTCGTTTGGCACGCCCAAGACGGTCGCACCCCCTTCGCGCGGGTGGGCGAGGGCTTGTGCACGCGCATTCGCCACCGCCCGATTATTGATGGCTGCAATGGCGACACCGGCATTATCGATGATGCGGTTGATCGCCATATCGACGGCATCGGCATCGTTGGGTGTCGGATCCAGCGCGACGGCGGCGAGTTTCCAGGCAAGTTGATCGGGTTTGGCAAGAACCTCCCCCGGCTTGTGCGGGCTGACGTCGTGGATTTTCATCGGCGTGCCCTTAAGCGGTCAGCAGTTCGCGCAGCTTGCGGACGTTTTTCACCTTTTCGAGCCCCCAAATCTTGGTGATAAGATTCTTCGAACGTTTCTTGCCCAAGATCGGTGCGATTAGGTCATACGCCTTGGTTTCAACCTCGTCGCGGGTCATGGGGTTGTCGGCCGTGCCGCGAACGGCCTTGGTATGTGATGTGACTTTTTTGCCGCCCTTTGGCGTTACCGACACGATACCTTGGCGCGGCGGCGTGGCGTGTTCGAGTTTCATGCTGCCTTTAAGCGTGGTTTTTTTGCGAAGCGCTAAAATCTTCGGATCCGACATGCGTTTATAATCGTGTGTTGACTCAAACGTTGCGGTGCCGTCGACGAACATCATGGCGACGAGGTGTTGTGCGCAAATATCGGGCATGTCCCGGTTATCGACCGTCTTGGCGCCGTGATCCGTGAGGGTAATTTCAATTTTTTCGATATCATTCGGTTTAAAGCCGTAGGTATCGATCAGGTCTTGGGTCGCATCGAGGGCTGCTTGGGCCGGCGATCCGACCGACCAGCGCTTGATATTGGTGCGGATAACCTCAAAGCGCTTGCCGAGGAGGGCCGTCAACTCGCGCCGCTTCGGTGCTTCGACATAAATATCGAAATAATTCGGGTTGCCGGAGAAGACGTCCTCAACACCGGTAAAGCCGTCATCGATCATAAGGGCCGCGGTGACACCGTTGCGCGCCGCCATGCCGGAAAAGACAAAGGCTTTCTCGACGTGTTCGGGGTCGCGCCCCCAGGTTCGCATGCCCGATGTTTGCTGAGCGGCATAAGAAAGTACGTGACGCATCTGTTGGGCGTTCAGTTTGAGATGCATGGCCGCGGCAGCAGCACCGCCGAAGTTGCCCCCGAAACTGTGGGAGTCGTATGCATGCTTGCGCATGGCTTCGGGGCTGAGGACCATGTTGACGCGCGCGCCGATATCGTAACCCAAGGTTACGGAGCGCAGGAATGCTTGGCCGTTCGAGCCCTGCCGTTCAGACATGGCCAAGGCGGCGGGCACGATGACGCTGCCCGGATGCATGTTAGATAAAAAATGGGAATCGTCGGTTTCATCGGCATGCGCCATGATGGCGTTGGCAAGGGCTGCATTGATTGCACTGGTTTTGAGTTTGGTGCCGATAACTGTGGCTTCCTTGGCGCCGCCTTGGGGCTTTATAAAGCTAATCGCCCGTTCGCCGGGCACCAAGCGCGATCCTGAGATGATCGCAGCCAACGTATCGAGGATATGATGTTTGGTTTTTTCGACGACATTGGCAGGCAGCTTCATTCGCCGCGCCCCGGCCATGTATTCAGATAGCCGTTTCGTTGGCGCACTTAATCGGTAAGTTGTTTTTGCCATGATGTCCTCCCTATGGTTAATTTGTTTTATTCATTGATTTTTGCATACGGCGCTGCCGGTAGCTAATCACAAATCTTAAGCTAAGAACATAGGCGAGCCAGCCGGAAAAAGCAGCCCAAGGCAACGAGCCGACCAGCATCGGCACACCCCAGCCCCGGATGAGGGTGTCGAACCACATGACTGTGGTATCCCAAAAGCCGATGTTGGGATCGAAGGCCATTTCCCACAGCTTGTTGAAGCTATCGTAACCCGTGAGATCGCCATGCCGGCCCAACATCATCTGGCCGGTAATATAAAAAGTGTAATAAATCGGAATGAGGGTGAAGACGTTTGTCGTCCACGTCCAGGCCATGCCGTTAATGACGGAAAAATCCCAATTAAAAAATTTTTTCGAGATCAGCCAGGTGATGAAAACCAGCGGCATTTGAATGCCGACAGTCGGCGTCATCGCCCAAATCATACCGACCATCACACCGCGTGCCGTATATTCCGGTGAATGCTGGCTGCGTTTGAGGGGAATGATAAGGCGGAAGCGAATAAGCCGGTTAAAGCCGTCGATCCAACTTTTTTGCCGTACAGGTTTCAGTGCGGGAACCCTTTATACCGTCGTTGCTACGGATGAATTGCAATCCTCGGGTCATAATGTACGCGAGGATCACCATTCAGAAAAGAGGTGTTATAGGCTTAAATTCGGGCAAGACTTTGAAATGTAATAAATCCGCCAAGCATCAAAATACAGACCATAAACGTCAGCAGCGTATAGCGGTGAACGTTTGACTCTTTCCGTGATTTGATGTCCCGGAGATTTCTAAACAAGTTGGAGAAGTGATCGCCGGCTGTTTTTAGCTTCTTCAGCTTATCGTGCTGCCAGAACTGGTAAATGAAGAGTGTGTAGATGGCGCCGATGGCGCTTAGGATCATCGCACCCTTGAGAAACGTTATCAGGGTCGGATCTTTGGATATGAATTTCGCAATGACAATGAGGATAATATAAACGACCAGTGTCGAACCGACCGTTTTCCATTGCATGCTTTTAGCAAAAAGCACCGTTTCAGAAGAGTCCCGATATAAAAGTTGGACCTCGGCGTGGGTTTTTTCATCAAGCTCGGATTCGACGACCTCAAACGGTTGTTTTTCTTCTGCGTCGTCCTTGTCATCTTTTTGCTCGGCCATCAGACCTATACGGCGGTATCCGCCGCTCCCTCAAGATGTGTCCCGCTTCGCGTCGTGATACCTAAATCATTGTCAGTAAACAAGCTTTGCCTCGTAGAACGGCGCGGACCCTTGGTATTTGGTACATTGGAACTCACAAAAACATTATTAACTTTTGGGCGATATTTTGACTTTTTAAGAATCGAAACGCGGATGACAGAATAGGGAAACAAGGATGCACCGATGACTGAAGAGAA
>Ga0181579_10000176_pt1 | contig 47598 bp, 47 predicted proteins | sample 071ome_24_FD_132996 | JGI IMG/M metagenome (GOLD analysis project Ga0181579, IMG submission 132996) | Coastal salt marsh microbial communities from the Groves Creek Marsh, Skidaway Island, Georgia - 071402CT metaG (megahit assembly) | ecosystem: Environmental > Aquatic > Marine > Intertidal...
CTTCTTCCGCCATCTCCTGTACGGCTTGTCCACCGGTAACGGCAAAGTCCGCAGGGGTCAGGATCTCATCGTCGAGGTCCTTAAGGTCCTTCATACGACGCGAGTCAATCACGCCAATCACGGTGAAATAATCACCAAATACCCGTATCTGAGCCGTGCCCACATCCTCTAACGGGATATTTAAATTGCCACCAGTAATCATATCACTGGGCAGGATGCACACTTTTTCCTCACCCGGCTCAAACCAACGACCGGCAATTAACGCTCGGTCTAGAGCCGTAACTTCGCGCTCTTGGGGCGTAAGTCCAAGCACTCCCAGCGCATTATGAGCGCGATCCCCGTTCTTCATTTTAATATGCGCCTTGGACTTATTGCTGTACCAGCTACGCGGAGCAACGACCCCAACTTCTCCGAAGTTACTGAGCGCATATTCGAGGACTGAATCCTCCATGGGATTCCACGCCTTACTCCGAATTAATATCCCCTCGTAGAGCCCCTCATTATCGCGCTGGATCTGATTAAAACGCATTCCCGTGCTGATCGAAGTGAACGAAAGCACGGTAAAGGTGAGCAAGAGCAGCGTGAGGAACGTCAGAATAGTGCGCGTCTTACGGCGCTTCATATTGGATATACCCAACTGAAAGGCCGTAACCGAAGCGCTTGAACGACTTACGTCCGTGTCGTGTATAACGGCCACTTCAGTACGCAACTTTTTCATTTGCTCATTAAAACGCCCCGAAATGATCGACATAACCAAGACCGCGAGGGCGATAATCACGAAGGCGAGCAGTATTACAAAGGGATTGGAAAGCTGAAAAGCCGGATGGACCAACCAAAGAATCGTCCAGATGACCATGAAGACGCCAACAAAGCCGAGAATCTGGTTTTTTATGGTCCCCGCCGTGATTATTAGACGCTCCGTGAAAAATGCGCAGGGAATGACCAAGGCCATAAAGAATATGATGCCCTGTACTACATCGTTTTGAGTCGCCTTCACGTCGGGATACGCACGAGACTCCAGACCAAATGCGGCGCGCGTGTGACGCACAAAGTCGCCCCAGCGTTTCTCTGATTGCGCTAGTTCAGCCGCGTCTAACTCCGCGCGCGCGCGGTCGTGCAGACTATTCAGCCGCTGGTTCTCTATCGCAAAGCTCTTCAACTCGCGCATGCGCGATTCGTCGAGCGTCCACATGTCTTTGGCTGCCTGATAGGTTGTGCGGGCAAACGAAACGCCTGAGCGAATCTCAAAGCCTTCCCCTTCAGCCTTGTCCCTGTCCGTTATGCTCGTTGCATTGAGCAGCAGAGAGCGAAACCCCATCAACCCCGCACCGAAACCCATTTTAATGCTCGAGCCAGGACGGGCAAATAGCACTCCGACCGGCTCGTTTAACGACGAGGGGCCCTCTCCCGTTGTAAACCCATATTCCACCGGTGCACTATTGCTCTCATCAAATACCGTCACTCCTCCCAACTTGGTCAGGTAGAGCGGGTCAACGATGTCAAAAAAGTTGTAGGCTATACACGGAAAGAGAATGACCATCCACTCTTTGTCACGCCAGTCCATGGTAACAAGCATTGGATAGGCTTCGTCTCCCTGCACGCCTTTGTCCGGTGCGTAAACAATCTGGCCTGTGATCGGGTCCATGTAATAGCCCTCGATCTGAACGTTATTTACACGCACTCGGTTTACGTAGAAAGCTCCGGTCTCATCGACGATTTCATAGTACTCACCCCGCACGCCCTTGTAGGATTTCATTTTGCCGTTGCGCACCACGGCAACGGCTCCAGAGCGCGGTAAATCGGGGACGATGCTTCGACGCGGAAAGACCATAGTGCGCCCAGTGAGCGAGCGCAGATTGTCGCGGAGACGCATCTTGAAATCGGGGAAGAGCTCGGGATCTTCAAACGCCATGTGAAACATGCCGGACAGGACGCGTATCTGCTTGGCCAGATTGTCGTAGTTCACTCTTTCAGCGCGATCGAGTGGAGTATCGACTAAAAAGCGAGCATCATTAACCGTGACAAATGCAAGCGCTGGCGTTCCCGTAGCCAATACCAGCTCACTGTTTACAGAAATTTCCCCCGGCACAAATGTAGACCAACTCATGCCGCCTTCAGGACTAATACCGTTGACCAACACGTCGCGCTGCTGATAATCTAGCTCGTGACTAATCTCCTTAGCATAGCGCATAAAATTCTTGCCGAAGGGCGCAAAATACCGCTTGTAGTAAAACGAGCTATTGCTGTTCCAAACGCCCAGTTCATCGGTCTGCGTAGAAAGGTCTAGGCTGATAAACAGCTTGACCTGAAGCGAATCTCCCTTGGGGCCGACCCACTGGCGGTAAAGCTGATTACGGACATCGTCATCTGATAGCGCTTCTGTCCTAAGTTCGTCACCGTTGGCAAAGCGCTCATCCCCCAAGACCAAAGCACTGCCGTCAACCTCCAGCAACCCATCAGCGATGGCATCTTCTATGATGCGATCGACAAGCAGTTCGTTGCCACCAATAGCGTGACGTACGAGCGCTTCTTTACCCGTGAACTCTTCACGCCCTATCCGATACTGCACGCCCTCTTTATCAATCAGATTCCGCGCGAGTGCCGCATCAACCACGCGCCGCACCAACATGTGATCGATAAAGGGATCTTCTTTGCGCAGGTACCGCTGAATGAAATCATCGACCCCGCGCAGACCCAAGTGATGGGCTGAAGTAGCCAGAAATACAACCGTGCGAGCAGGCGGATTTTCACGAAAATATCGAGCTAGCTCTAGAAGAGCCGTAGCGCTTGCAGCCTGCTCGGCACCGGGCGTCAGCGAGGGCACGACCGACATGGCGTCGTAATATCCCTCGAGCACGACGACGTCCTCTTTCAGCAGTGGATCGTAGCCGGGAATCGTTCCCATGATATTCCAAGCTGAACGACGCTCCCAGTCCATCCGATATTCGAGGTGAGCCTCCAAAGACGAATCGGCTTTTAGACGCGTGCGCAGCAGCTGGCCATCCGCTTTGCTAACCCAGAATCGAGGCACGTCCAAAGGCATGGAGAGAAACTTCTTCTCCCCTTCGAGGTAGACCGTAGAATCGGGCTCAATAAAGATCAGCGCACTCGCCCCGAGGTACGCGGCGTTGATCCACGCGTCTCCCGAGTTGAAATCCATAATTACGGCAGCGCCTTCGACTTCAAACCCGTCCATGGATGCGTAATCGCCTTTACCCCCATCTATCAAACGGGCATTGAGCCCCCCCTCAGGCAGCGTTGACGTTTTTACAAGATTCGGCCAGATGCCGTGTAACCGCACTGCCTCTCCCGTGTTGGGCAGCGTCAGTTGCCCCCCTTTGTCCATCGGGATGGACACGTCGTATTCATGCACTGCGATATCATCGAGGCCAATATCGCGAAAGCTTGATTGAATAAAGCGGGCAGCTTCATCTGCCCCGGGGTACCCAACCACCCTGGACCCCAAACCCGCTAGATGCCCGAGCGTTTCCTGCACTCTAGAAACGGGCGCAGCTTTGGCCAACTGGTCAAAGTCGACTTCGGCAACTAGCCCGTTGGGAAAACCAACAAGCACAGTGCACAACAGCAGCAAAAGGCGCCTAGCTCTGGAATCTAAATTTTTCAAATTTACCTACCCCGTTTTCTACGTGTTCTCTTACAGGTCGGTGCTAATATAAACAAAAGAAGCCTGAGTTCCACCTCAAAGCACCGAACCCGCACCAAAGCTTTGAATAGGCCTTATTTTAAAGGCATTTATCTATCACACTGAGCGATCGTGAACCCAGTGAGCTAACAGGCCGATTAAAATACCGCTTATTAGCCCGCCGAGCAACGCGACGGGCAAGAGTGTCCACATGCCCCACTGCCCGATATAAATGTAGGCGAGTGCAAGCTGAGCGAGTTGATGGGTTACAGCGCCCCAGATTCCAAGACCCACCGCACTAAATATGGACCTTCCCAAAACCCGGGCTGCCGACATGATCAACCAACTGCACATGCCCGCTCCAGCACCGATAAAAAAAGCGGGGTTAGCCAACGATCCGCTCAGTAATCCACCTATAAAAAGCTTCAACACGCTTACCGCAAGGGCAGCAAGCGGACCATAGCCCATCAGGGCCAGCATAACGGGCAAATTTCCCAACCCCAACTTCATCCAAGGCAGCGGACGAGGGGCTAAGCCCTCAAATACGAACAAAACAACCGCCGCCGCCGCTAATAGGCCAATCCGCGTCAACCTCCGCGTAGAGCTTTCCATCAGCGGCTCACCGCGTCTACCGCTGCGCTTTTCCCCTGGACGGTCATCACAATGCGGTTGGGAATACAGACGATCATATCACCTTGACGCCGTATCCATCCCCGGTGCACACACCGCTGAAAACGACAGGAAGATGTGCGCATTCGAATACCAGGTGACCCAATTTCAACTTCACTCACTCCTTTTGGACCCTGCAGACTGCGGATGGCATAATCGGCCATATCGAATATCTGCGTATCCCCCTCACTCCGAATCACTACGCGTGCGCCTTCTTCTTTTCCCAGCTCTACCCCGTAAAGACCTCCCATAGCCAAGGCTATGACAGCGATTAAAACGCGGTCCCCCTTTGTCAGAATTGAAAGCCATTGAAGATCTTTAAACGCGCGGTTCACCCACGACACCTATCATTTGGTCATCCTGTACTTCAATCGATTTGCTTGACACTCATACCCAACTTTACTACAATTCAATGCTTATAGACTCAGCGAGAATTGTCCTTCAAAAGGAGCGGGATTGTGGCTAATACCCTAGGCGACACCATTCTTCAACACCTTAAATACGTCGATGGTGTAGAAGGCATCCTAGGACAGTTTTACTATCTTAGCGATCCCGACAAATTACAGCAAGGAATAGAGCGCTGGCTGCTCCATACTCCTGAGGGACGGGCCTGGATGGATAGTCTGGGCTTTGTAAACAAAGAGGCCGTCATTAAGGTTATCGAACAGATTGAGACCAACCTCGAGGAGTCGAGTCGAGATTTAGTGACAAAGATTCAAACTCTGCGTTCATACGTCGACGCTAAGGGCCCAACGTCAGGCACAACAGAATAATAATGCGTGCGTCTTATGTAGACAGACGCCGGAAACTCGCGGCTTATTTGCCGCCTCACAAGCGAGGATATCATGCATTGGTGGATCGCCACTGTAGTTTGTATCTGCGCTGCTCTTATCATTCAGTATTTCTGCTCTAGCAAATTGCTGCGCATGAAACAGCAGATCTCAATAAAAAATATGGCGCTGCGCGATGCGCGTGAAGAAGGCTCCCGTTTGGAAGAGCAGGAGACAGAACTTAAAAACCAGCAAAAAAGCTTAGCCTACAGCATCCAACGCATGCGCGTTGATATCAAACGGTTACGCGATCAGCTCAAAGAGAAAGAGCTCGAAGTACCCGAGCCCGACTTCCCCTTGGAAGAGCTGGAAGCAGATGCTGCAGAGCGGGGAAAAACATAGAAACGCACGCTCATTTACCCCCTCGTCTCTGCATGAGCCCATTCTCTCCTCTTCAACCTACACTAGATAACACCTTTCTAAAAACACTCCTAAGCCAGCCGACAGGCAGTTCCAGCACTATGGGATTCTGTCGTCGCTTTCAGGACCGCGAACTTCCCTCTGCAAGCTATAGTACTCTGAGTCAATCTTCAGGGTCTTTTATCGACCGCCCTTTTGTATATTGAGAACAGGAGATACCCAGCCCGCTATGGAAAGAGACTCGCACCACGCCCTGTCCCAAACTAACCTGACTCAACATATGCCCCAACGCCCGGCTGCCAACAGCGACTTAGACGCAGTCTTAGAACAGGCGAAGGATCAACTACAGCTACAGATGCTTCTTATTGAGGTCGCATCCTGCGATGACAGTGCGGACTTTGCACTTATCGCCCGGGCATACGATTTTGCTCGTCAGCGCCACGAGGGTCAGCATCGCAAATCAGGTCACCCCTTTTTACAGCACTGCGTCGAGGTCGCACGCTTACTTGCCCAATTGCGTATGGACGATACGACCGTCGCCGCTGGCCTGCTACACGACGTTATAGAAGACACTACAGCCACGTACAAAGACGTATCTAGCCAATTTGGCCACAAGATTGCCGATCTAATTGATGGCGTCACCAAAATAGACCGCTTTACTTATGAGAGCCGAGAAGAGCGACAGGCCGAGACCTATCGCAAAATGCTTCTCTCAATGGTTAAAGACATCCGCGTCATACTCATAAAACTCGTCGACCGCCTCCATAATATGCGCACGCTCGACTACATAGGGGCAGATGCACAGGAGCGGATTGCACTAGAAACCGTCGAGGTTTATGCTCCCCTAGCCCACCGTTTTGGCTTGGCTCGCATACGCTGGGAGTTAGAAGATCGCAGCCTAAAATTTCTCCATCCAGAAGTCTATTCAGAGCTGCGAGAAAAAGTTTCAATGAAACGGCGCGAACGAGAGGACTACATAGAAGAATTCAAAAAGCCGATTGAAATAGACCTGCATAAGAGCAGCATAGAAGCAGAGATAGGCGGTCGTCCCAAGAATTTTTTCAGTATCTACAACAAGATGAAAGCCCGTGGAAAGCCCTTCGAGGAAATTTACGATTTACTTGCCGTGCGCATCATCGTCGACAGCATGCGCGAGTGCTATCAGACCCTCGGACTAGTGCACGCTATTTACCGCCCCATTCCCGAGCGTATTAAAGACTACATATCCATGCCTAAGAGCAATATGTACCAGTCTTTGCACACTTCGGTTATAGGTCCGCGCGGACTGCCCGTTGAGGTGCAAATACGCACCCGTGATATGCATCATACGGCAGAGATCGGCATTGCAGCCCATTGGCGCTATAAAGCAGAGGACAAAGCGCCCAGCGACCTAGATCAACACATGAGCTGGCTCCGACAGATCATCGATATGCAGCAGGAGGCAAGTGATCCGGAAGAGTTTCTCGAAAACCTGAAGATTGAACTTTTCCAGGACGAGATCTTTGTATTTACGCCACAAGGAGACTTACATCAGTTTCCCAAAGGGGCTACGCCGATAGACTTTGCCTTCAATATCCACACTGATATTGGCATGCATTGTCTTACGGCTAAGGTAAATGGTCAAGTGGTACCACTCAGCACGCGCCTCAGCAGCGGCGATACAGTAGAGATCGTCACCTCATCACATCAATCACCAAGTCGCTCCTGGTTGGACTCGGTTCAAACTGTTAAAGCGCGGCAATCTATACGACGGTGGCTCAAAGACGAACAGCACGCACACAGCGTTCGCCTAGGACAGGAGCTATTGGACCGCGAGCTCAAGCGCTTTCCCGACGTCGCCGTTAAATACGACCTTACGACGATCGCCAATGAACTCGGCCTACCCGACACAGAATATCTCTATGCTGCGCTAGGCAGTGGCGATCTGTCAGTAGGCAGACTGATCGGGCGTCTCTTTCCCCAACAGCCCAAACAGAGCAAGTCGCGAAGACAGGACAAAAGAGGCATACGTATTCAGGGAATGAACGACCTGATGATAACATTTGGAAAATGCTGCACGCCCATACCTGGGGATGCGATCGTAGGTCTGATTACCCGAGGCCGCGGCGTTACCGTGCACAGGACAGACTGTCCTAATATCGGTCAGATCAGTGAGGAACCGGAGCGTATTCTTCAAGTCAATTGGGATATGGAAAACGATCAGGCCTTTACCGTGCAGCTCCGAGTGCGTAGCCACGATCGCAAATTTCTCTTATCGGATATCAGTAAAGCACTAGGAGACAGTGGATGCAACATACAGTCTGCGACCACGCGCACCCTCGGTCAGATCGCCGAGCAGGATTTCTGGGTCGATGTAGTCGATATCACTCACTTGCAGCAGGCGATGGAAAAAGCCAACAAAATAGAGGGCGTGCTTGAAGTGCTGCGAATAGATGAGCAGTTTGATGAACACAACCAAGCTTCAAAGAACTGAGTCGTACTAGTGCAAGAGCGGTTCCAGCTTAGACACTATCGCGCGCAGTTCAGTCGTCAACACAGGACGTCCCAAGTGGCCGCCCATCTCCTCTTCTGCCCAGCCCCATATAATTCTCAACTGCACCCTGCTAACGGTCAATGGCTCCGCGCCCTCCAGAGCACGCCTGAGCTTGTTGACAAGGCGGACTTCATCCGGCCAAAACACGTCCTCTTTCCACGAAATAATGCACTCGATCTCGCGGGGAGTCAGCGGAAGTTCTAAGCGACCAGCTCGGGTTGGCATTATATTCTTCCCAACATACATTGCGTCCCTAGTGGACGTGGAACAGACCCTATCGGCATCGCTCGAAAGATGCCATGGGCACTTTTAACGGATCTTTCACTATGTCTACACAGCGCTCATTTTTTCGCACTAATATCGCCGAAATGGAAGGCTATATCCCCGGAGAACAGCCCCAGTCAGGCGGCTACACAAAACTCAATACAAACGAAAATCCCTATCCACCGTCACCGAATATACTCGACGGACTGCGCAAGGCCTGTACGGAGGACCTGCGTTTATACCCAGATCCGGGCGCTCTGAGTCTGCGCGCTAAACTGTCCAGCGTATTCGGCCCGTCTCCCGAACATTTCATAGTAGGCAACGGATCCGATGAACTGCTGACCATTATTATCCGCAGCTTCGCCGGCGAAGGAGACAAGATCGCCTATGCCTATCCAACCTACGGATACTACCAACCGCTGATCGAAGTTCAGGGAGCTCAGGCGGTTGTAGTCGACTATCCCGATGATTTTTCCCTACCATCAGCCCTATCCGAAACGAACGCACGCGTTACGTTCCTCGTCAACCCAAATGCTCCGTCCGGAACGCTTGTATCGACCTCTGAAATAGCTGAAGTAGCAGCTAAGGTACGAGGCATACTCGTTGTTGATGAAGCGTACGTAGACTTTTCTGAGGGGGGCTGTATAAACCTAATTCAAGACTTCGATAACGTAGTTGTGGTCCGCACCATGTCAAAGTCATTTTCTCTGGCCGGCATGCGCATCGGCTTCGCCTGTGCTTCACCGGAACTGATCGCCGGAATGTGGAAGGTCAAGGAACATTACAACCTCAATCGCCTCAGTCTCGTTGCAGCCGAAGCCGCACTCGAAGATATAGACAGCATGCGCAAAAATGCCGAACGCATCTGCACTACGCGCACCCGGCTGACGGAAGACCTCCGCGCACTTGGGTTTTTCGTTTGGGATTCGGCCGCGAATTTCGTGCTTGCACGCAGCCCGAATGCCCCTGCGGAAAACCTCTATAATGCGCTTCGAGAACGGAAGATCCTAGTGCGTTATTTTAACCAACCGCGCCTTGATGACTGCCTGCGAATTAGTATTGGAACCGACGCAGAAATTGACGTATTTACCGAAGCGCTGCAGGAGATCTTGGCCGACCCGTCTTAACGTTGACGCCGCTGCCGCATCATCCGTCCCAATAATTCGACTTCGGCGATCCCCATTTCCAACTCTTTGGCAACCGCTGCAGCCGTGTGTCCCCTTTCGAGCCGTTCCCAGGCACGCGCATAGACGTCATCGGATTCGTCTCGGTTGGTTGGCTTATTCTCCACCCTTTCTTCTACACGCCGTCTGCCCATCCGCTCAAAAGACCGACTTACCGCCTCGAGGCGGTTACATACCTGCTCTAAGTTTTGCTGTTGCTTCTGAAGCGTTTCTAACTGCTGCAGCAGCTCATTACGCTCTCTCGAAAGCCACGTTCGAAACCACCAACCTATGCTAGCGACCAGACAGATTAAAAGCGCATCCGTCAGGGCAATTTGCCAAAGAACATCACTCATAGCCCACTCCCTCACCGCTGGGAAAACGCAGGGAGAAGCGCGTTCCTTTGCCGTGCGTACTTTGCACCGTAATCGAACCGCCGTGACGCTCCACGATACCGTAGCTGACAGATAGACCTAGTCCCGTGCCTCCCTGTTCGGAACGCGTGCTAAAGAATGGATCAAAAATACGATCGAGCAGTGCTTCTGGAATACCCACCCCCGTATCGGAAAATTCGACAAATACGTCCTCATCGCCAACGCGAGCGGAGACTTCCAACGTTCCCCCTTCTGGCATGGCATGCTGTGCATTTATAATCAAATTCAAAAAAACCTGTTCTAATTCGCCGATATTACCGGCAACTGGAGGCAGGCTGTCATCGCATTTAAACGCAATCTCTACTTCAGCACGCTCGAGTTGATGCTGCACCAGTTCGAGCGTCCGCCGCAGGGCTGCCACCACATCACACGCTCCCCAGTCTCTCTCGGCGGCACTGTGGCCGGCAATATCGAGCAAGCCGCGAATAATTTTTGAAATGCGTTTTACACCGTGCTCAATCGAGTCTAATCCCTCGATCAAGCGATCTCCCGATGCCGCATTCATGCGCAGCAATTGAACTCGGCTCAGTATGATCTGTAAAGGGTTATTGACCTCGTGGGCAACGCCGCCGGCTAGGCGCCCAATTGCGGCCATCTTTTCGGCCATAAGGAGCTGCTGCTGAGAATCTTTCAACTGTGTAGTACTAGCCGATAGTTCGCTGTATAACCGCGCATTTTCAAGGGCTACTGCCGTCTGATTTGCCAAGACGCTCAGCAGTTCCATTTCACCTGCAGTGAAAACGTCTTTGGAACGGCGACAATAGAGGCCATACAGACCGATATTCTGAGCACGCACTCTGAGCGGCACGAGTACGATACTGCAGACTTCAACGCCCGTCTGCTCGACTGTACTCATATCTTCTATAACAACGGGGCGCGCTTCGCGCAGCACCCAGTCGACTATTCCATCCTCGGAATGGTCTTGAACGCACTGCACTACGCGTTTGTCGCCGCGCGTAGCCAGCACATCGAGCTTTAAATCATCACCGTCAAGAGAAAAGACCCCGCAGCTCTCGCTGGGCAAAAAGCGAGCGGAAAGGTCCATCAGAGCCGAAAGAATATCGGAAATCGCAAAGGTCGTACTGATTGCTTCGGTAAGCTCATGCAAATTGAGCAACTCGTCCATTGAAGCACGCAGTTCCTCATAGTCGCATCTCTCACGCAAAACGCGTTCGTGCAGCTGCCCATTTTCCTTTTGAAGGCCCAAACTACGCGCTTGACTCTCTCTGAGAGACTCGACCAATATGTCAGTGTGAAATCTGAGATCCCAAACCAGATCAGGGGGAGCAGATGTCTTGATCTGATCTAGTAGATGCTTTATCTGAGCGATAGAATCCTTCTCAGACTGAGCGCTATGAACAGGCTGCTCGTCGCTCACAGTTTACAATATCTCGTTTGGGTTAACTACCGGAACCGCTTCACGCGGCCACATCTTCGCCTTCTTCCTGTGCATCCTGTTCCCCCTCCGATTCACCGCGGGCAATACGCGTAAAGATATCGGCTTTTTCCATCTCCTCCTGCAGCTGTTCTCCGTGAGAAAATATGCGGAAGAGTGCCACTTTGGGATCGTCGTATATGCCAAATGTACGCAGTGCAGCAGGGTCGAGTGAAGGGAGCTTATCCCCTCCTCCATCCCCAATTCTTTCGCGGCGACAGAGGAAATCTGCCAAATGTATCAGAGAGGCAAGCTCTGCATCCTGCTCCAGGCGCCCCGGTGCGTGATGGTATGCAATCGCCGTAACCAGCTTGTCCGGTAGATTCCATTTCTCTGCAAGCCACAGGCCTATTTCCGAGTGCGTCACGCCGAGAACGCGTTCTTCGGCCTTTCCGATATAGAGGTCTTCATCACGCGTTAGCGCCAGTATCTGTTCGAACTCTTCGGTGAAATATTGGCTGAGGATGAGCTTGCCTACGTCGTGTAAAATACCAGCTGCAAAAGCCTCTCCCTGCACGCGATAGCGCAGTCGATCCGCGAGCAAACGCGCCGCCACGCCGCAGGCGATAGAGTGCTCCCAAAACTTTTGCCGATCAAAGCTAGTCTGTGCGCTTCCTGCAGCAAAACGCTCTAGCACGGATACGCTCAGCCCCAGGCTTTTAACCGTTTCAAAGCCCAACACTACAACAGCGTGATTTACGGTAGCTATTTCACGCGGAAAACCGTAAAAGGCAGAGTTAGCGAGCTTGAGAATCTTCGCAGTGAGTGCTTGATCTGTAGAAATAAGCTGAGAAACTTCGCGTGCTGAAGTCTTCGGGTTGTCTATTAGGCCGATCATCTGGGTGATGACCGTCGGCAGCGTGGGCAGACCGATAATACTCTGAGTGATTCTCTTTATGCGCTGTTGCTTCTCAGCGTCCAAAACGGAAACTCCTGGAGATGAGAATAATCAGGCCATGAAACGCTTGCGCAGCTTAGCCCGCAACCCAAGCACGGCCTTGGTATGCAGCTGAGAGACGCGCGATTCGGACAGCTCTAGCACCTGTCCAATTTCCTTTAGAGTAAGCTCTTCATAGTAGTATAGAGCAATGACAAGGCGCTCTTGCTCGGTAACCTCACCAAGCGAATCGGCGAGAAGGTCGCGCATCTCTTCGCGCTCTAAGTTACTCAGCGCACTCGGTTGATCTTCTGAACGCAGCGTATCGACGAGTGCAACGGGTTTATCGTCGTCTTCGCCAAAACTCGTCTCATCAAGCGAGAGCAGCGATGCCGAACTGACGTCGTCAATGATATGATAGTAAGTAGCCATATCAACGCCGAGTGCGGCAGCCAACTCGTCTTCTGTGGGCGAACGTCCCAATTCACCTTCGAGTTTTGACAGCGTGCGTTCAACCTCACGAGATCGGGCACGCGTCGAACGAGGCACCCAGTCCATACCGCGCAATTCGTCTAAGATTGATCCGCGAATGCGCAAAGATGCGTATGTCTCAAACTTGACGCCCTTACCTATATCAAAGTTGCTGTACGCCTCTATCAATCCAACAACGCCGGCATTAATTAAATCGTCCATCTCAACCGAGCGAGGTAGCCCAATGGCCAAACGACCGGCGATGTATTTCACCAGAGGTAAATATTCGACCAACTCTTTGCGCGGGTCTACCCCCTCCGTAGCGCTTTGAACAGCCTGCTGCTGCGCGTATTTCTTAGTTGCACTATCTACCGACGTATTCTTAGGACTCATGAACGTACTTTCATCTGTGTTTTCCAATCCGCGTCTTCCCATCCCAACACGCTATCAAAGAAACCCACGGCGCGACTTTCCGACTCATTACGATCAAACCAAAGGGCCAGATTTTCTATCGCTTCCGCTGCGGGAGGGGGCGGGTTGATCTGTGAAAAAGGCACCTGTCTCTTCGCGGCCTCTCGCACATAACGATCAAATGGAATATAACCCCGATTGTCAATCTGCGCCCCTAGAAATCGCACCGCAAGTTCGGCGAACTTCTCCTGTAGTTCCTCCGCTTCGGACTGTGATTCTGCCATATTTACCAACAGATGCACTGCAGTGTCTGACCGTTCTACGAGCAGTGCCTTCATGGTTGCATATGCGTCGGCAATAGCGGTGGGCTCGGGCGTAGCGACTAAGACCATCCGCTGAACCGCTACGGCCGCATCAATTGTTTTCGGCACCAAGCCAGCACCTGTATCGACGATGACATACTCAAACTGCGCTTCAAATAGGCTCAGGTCGGCACGAATATCCTCCGCCCCCGGCCCCAATTCCCAGCCCGCATTCTGCCCACTAGCCGAAGCCGGCAGCAGGACGAGTCCCTCAGGTCCCTCAACCGCTACCTCTGCAGCACGACATTCACCGCGCAATACGTGTTCTATGCTGTTTTCTACGCCACATCCAAGGAGCAACGCGCTATTGCCCAAACCAAAGTCGGCGTCTACTAAAAGTGTGGATCGCCCCATGCGCGCCAGTGCCACTGCTAGATTAACCGCGATACAGCTTTTGCCAACGCCCCCTTTCCCACTAGTAACTGCCATCGTCTTCCCCATTATGCTCCCTGCCTTTCGGGCGCACGTCCTAAGATCTGCGCGACAATCTTGTTCATATCGCCGGCCTCTATATCGCCTGGAACCTGTCCCCCCACCGTCATATATGAAGGGGGTAACCCGCTCTGTATGACCGTGCTCAACATGGCTCCGGGCCGAGCGACTTCATCCACTTTGGTAAACAGTAAACGACGCGTTCCAAAAACATGGCTGGCTTCTACAATATCCAGCGCGTGTTCATACCCGTTTAGCGCATCGATCACTACGTGGACCTCTTGGACGCCTGCCGCAGCAAATAAGCGATGCTGCCGCTCGCGCTCAGCTCCATCATTCGGTCCGCAGCCGGGCACATCGATTAGAATCAGCTGAGCCTGCTGATGTCGATCCACCACAGTAGCCACGTCCTCTTCCGAATAGGCCGTTTCCAATTCCACGCCTATGATATGGGCAAATGCCTTGGCTTGATCCAACCCGCCTACGCGCCGATCATCAGCCGTTACTACGACGATTTTTTCTTTCCTCTTGAGCGCGAAACCCGCAGCGATCTTGGCAACAGCCGTCGTTTTTCCGGCACCAGAAGCACCAAAAAAACCAATTACTTTGCGCCGTTTGCCGATGCGGATGTGCTGATAGGCAGGTATTTTTTCTGCCACATAGCGGGCAATCCAATCTCCCACCTGCTCGCGGTCCTCTAGAGCGTCACCGCTAAGAGCTCGCAGCGCACCAGCGGACATATCTTCGACCAACGACGGCACAACTCCCATATTACGCAATCGCTCGCCCATGCGAATCAGGGCATCCGTCATCACCAGCGTTGCTGCGTTCCCCCGTCGCTCCACGCGCGCCAATGTTTCCTGCACATGGCGCAGCTGACGCATGACGTGTTCGAGGTCTTCGGCGCCCTTCCCACCCGTGCGTTCCTCCTCTTGAGCGGGTACTTCAGTTGCTACTTCATCTGCAACCGGAGTTGGGGGTTCCATCGGCTCATTTACAGCAGTATGAGCCCCATACCGCTGTGCAGCGATACGCGACGCACCGGCAGAAGGTCGCACCGAGGGTGCGGTCATCCCTTCAGCGCGCACCGCGCTGTCATCAAGCGCAGCCATTACTTCAACACGTGCCTCTTCGCCCGTATTAAAGCGATTGTTTCGTCGAATCTGCCGCGTATTCAATATAACGGCCTGCTCGCCGAGATCATCTCGTACTTGCTGCAGGGCCTCCGGCATATTCCGGGCTATGTATTTGCGGATCTTCATATGTATTCAGTGCGATATTACCCACCGATGTGACCTCCACATCCGGGGCTATTTCGTTATAAGAAAGCACGTGGAGCATTGGAAAATTGGCAGCCGTCAGCTTGCGAAATGCAAGACGCGTTTGCGGCGCCGCCAGCACGACGGGCTGCTGTCCATTCGCCACCATTTGGTCCACGAGCTCCGTCAAAACGACAAATATTTCATTGGCTACGTCAGGTGCAAGGGCCACTACAATACCTGCAGGCGAGCTCTGTACCGCCTCAACTACCATTTGTTCAACAGCGCCGTCAATGGTCAAGACAGCAATGGCATTATCCGGCGCCTCTTTGAGCAGCGCATTGCAAATTGATCGACGTAGGGCTGTGCGAACATACTCGCTAAGCACTTCGACATCATCAATGCGACTGTGCTCAGATAATACTTCAAGTATAGTGCGCAAATCTCGAATAGGCACGCGCTCAAAAAGCAGATTTTGCAGGACGCGTTGGAGCTTACCAACGGCCTCGGTGTCCGGTATGAGTTCTTCTACTACGCTCGGGGACGTCTGTTTGAGTTCGTCTAATAAATGCTGCGTCTCTTGTCGGCCAAGAAGTTCGTGGGCGTAGTTGTTTATTACCTCAGTCAAATGGGTCGCCAACACGGCCACGGGCTCTACCACATTATATCCCAGCAGTTCGGCCTTCTCGCGAAGCGCCGGCGCGATCCAACGAGCCGGCAAGCCAAACACTGGATCAATTGCCTGCGAACCTTCTATCTCGCCTTCGGCAAAACCCGGATCGATTGCCATAAGCTGTTTGGCCTGCAGCTCTCCGCGTGCAACGGGATTGCCCTTTACGCGAATCTGGTAGGCAGTAGGCGGCAGCTCAGTGCTATCACGAACCCGCACAGGAGGAGCAACATACCCCATATCCATGGCCGCTACTTTGCGGATCTGCACGATGCGTTCAATGAGGTCTCCCCCCTGATTGGCATCGACGAGCGGCACGAGCTGATACCCTACCTGCACCTCTAATTGGTCTACGCGCAAGTAGTCTTCGGGGCGCTCCTCAGGCTGTTCTGCCTGCGTCTGTGCCTCCGCTTCCACGGCTTTCTCGTCTTGCTTTCGCTTGCGCACGAGCAGCGAAACGCCGATGAGCAGCGAGCCAATAGCGGCAAATGGCCACGTAGGTAAGCCAGGAATCAACCCCATAAACAGCAGCATCGTCCCCGCGATCAATCCCGCCTGCGGGCGTCCCGTCAGCTGCTGATTAATGTCGGAGCCCATGTTTCCATCGCTAGTGGCACGCGTAACGATGATACCTGCTGCAGTAGACGTAATAAGAGCGGGAATCTGCGTTACCAAACCATCCCCTACGGTGAGCAACGTATAGGTTTGTAGCGCCTCTCCCAGGCTGAGATCGCGCTGCAGAACGCCTATGGCAAATCCCCCAATAATATTTACAATCGTAATCAGGATACCGGCGACGGCATCTCCGCGAACAAACTTACTCGCACCATCCATCGCGCCGTAAAAATCGGCCTCGCGCGATATATCCTCGCGCCGCTGTTTGGCCTGCTGTTCGTCTATCAATCCAGCATTTAGGTCGGCATCAATAGCCATCTGCTTACCCGGCATGGCGTCCAAGGTAAAACGAGCGGCCACTTCAGCCACGCGCCCCGCACCTTTGGTAATGACGACAAACTGGATAATGATCACTATGATGAAGATAATAAAACCGAGCACAAAATTACCGCGCACAACAACATCACCAAAAGCCTGTATGAGGCGACCAGCATCTGCTTCACTGAGGATGAGACGCGTAGAAGCGACGTTTAGCGATAGTCGAAATAGCGTGAGCACCAACAGTAGGCCAGGGAATACAGACAGTTCAAGAGGCGCAGTGATATAGATCGTTAGCATCAGCACGAGCAGCGCTAGGCTGATATTGAACGTCAGCAAGAAGTCGAGCACATAAGTCGGCAGCGGAACGATCATAACGGCCAAGATCGTTATCACGCCGATCGCCACTAGCACATCGCTGTGCTGGGCAAGCATCTGTATCCATCTACGCACGACGTATTCTCCCTACACTCATTAGAGGCTATTCCCCTCATTACCGCGTTTAAGCTGAAATACAAAGGCCAGAACCTGTGCAACGGCCTTGAACAAATCTTCGGGTATTTCGTCGCCAATGCGCACGACTTTGAACAGGGCCCGGGCGAGCGGCTTGTTTTCAACGAGGGGAATCCCCGCATCGCGAGCGATTTCCTTGATCCGCTGCGCGACTAGGCGCTGCCCTTTAGCAACGACGAGAGGGGCGGGCATATTTTCCATGTCATATTTAAGCGCAACTGCGACGTGCGTTGGATTTGTTACGACGACATCAGCCGTCATCACATCATCCATCATACGCTGTTGGGACATTTCGCGCTGCAGGTTACGCACACGCGAACGCATCATGGGATCCCCTTCCTGCTGCTTGACCTCTTCACGCACTTCCTGACGCGTCATGCGGAGATTTTTTTCGTAGTCCCAGCGCTGAAAAGAGTAATCGAGAATGGCCATTACCAGCAGTAAAAGTACGATCCGAAATGCCAGCGTAAGGGTGATATCTCCGCTTAGTGCAAAGATCTGACCAACGCCCATGTCCATATAGGCGACAAAGTCATCCATGTCTGCTGCAATGGTCAAATAAGTCACGTAAACTACGGCTCCAATCTTAAAGAGCCCCTTGGCCAATTCTACCAATCCCTTGCTGGAGAAAATGCGTTTTAGTCCGCTTAGAGGACTCAAACGCTCTGCTTTAGGTGTGAGTGGCTGCAGCGTGAAGAGTACGCCAACCTGGGCATAGTTTATAGCGAGAGCGGCCAAGACGAGCAGTGCGATAATCGGCGCTACGATGCGCGCATACCCCAACGTCCAAGCACCAATCGTCAAATGCAGCGTTGCAGGATCAAGCTCAAGGGACATACCGTTGGTCAGCGCATCGACCATAAATACGCTGAGCCCGTTAAACATATAGGGACCTAGCGCAGAAAGAGCCAAGAGACCCGTCGCGAGTATCGCAATAGAGCTCAGTTCACTGCTGCGAGCAACCTGTCCCTTACGCCGCGCATCTTCGCGACGCTTAGGCGTAGCCTGTTCTGTTTTTTCCTGAAAGGATTCTTCAGCCATTGCGCATATAGATCAAGCAAAAAAGTCGATAAGAGCAAAAAAGTCGCGCTCTAAGATGTGCAGCGATTTAGCGAGCATAATCCGAAAAAGCGGCAGCGAAGAAATCATGACAAAGAGTCCCACTGCCAACTGCACGGGAAAACCTACAATGAAAACGTTCATCTGCGGCACCGTGCGGGCTAATACGCCCATGGCAACCGATACGAGAAAAAGGGCAATCATAATGGGCGCGCTGATTTTTATAGCCACGGTAAAGATCTCATTGGTCAATTCGATCAGTTTCTCGGCAACGGGCACTTTAAATACGACACCACCTAGCGGCACAGCCTCAAAGCTAGCCATCAGCCCGTTGAGAATAATGTGATGTCCATCGAGAGAGAAAATCAGCAAGACGGCCAGAATATTGAGAAACTGACCGATAATTGACACCTGATCGTTTGACTGGGGATCGATCACATTAACGATGCCAAATCCCATCTGCAAACCCGCCAACTGACCGGCAAACTGAATGCCAATAAATATCAGCAACACGGAAAATCCCAGCACGACCCCCATGAGCACTTCGCGAATGAGTATCAGTGCATAGGGTAAAAAACCTTCCGGAAGATCGAGACTCGAGTCGGCTACGGCAGGAAAAATCACCAGCGAAACCATAAATGCCATCCCCACCTTTGCACGAGCCAGAAAAAGTCGATGACCAAATATGGGCGCGACCACCAGCAGCGCGCTGACGCGCAGCAGCACGAGGAGAAAGATGTGAAATTGGTCGAGCCAATAAGCCACAGTGCAACCCCTAGCCGATTACGGTTGGAATGCTGCTTATCAAAGCAGTCGTAAATTCGATCATGCGTCGAATCGTCCAGGGCAGCAACAGGGACAGCACTGCGGCCACGGCTAGAATTTTGGGAATAAACGTGAGCGTCATTTCGTGAATCTGAGTAACGGCCTGAAAGATACTGACCATTAGGCCAACTACGAGCGCTACGAGCAGTGTGGGCCCCGCTACGACCAGGACCAGCATTAGTGTATCCTGTCCCAACTTTATTACGTATTCTGGCGTCATCTTTACATCCCGTCAGTTAAAGCTCTTTACCAAAGACTGCATTAACAGGTTCCAGCCATCGACTAGCACGAAGAGCAAAATTTTAAACGGCAGTGAAACCATAATCGGCGGCAACATCATCATACCCATCGAGAGAAGAATACTCGAAACGACCAGATCAATTACGAGGAAGGGTATAAAGAGAATGAAGCCTATCTGAAAAGCCGTGCGCAGTTCGCTTATGATAAAGCTGGGAATCAGCACGGAATTGGGTATTTCCGAGCGATTGCGAGGCTGAGGAATACGCGCCATACGAACAAAAAGCGCCATGTCCTTTTGTCGCGTCTGCTTAAGCATGAACTCGCGAATGGGCTCCATACCCCGATCTAGCGCAACCTTATAGGGAATCTCATCAGCAACTAGCGGCTGGATAGCTTCATCATTGACGCGATCCCAAACCGGCGACATGACAAAAAAGGTTATAAACAGAGATAGTCCGATCAACAGTTGGTTCGGCGGCATCTGCTGCGTGCCGATTGCAGTGCGCAAAAAAGACAGCACGACGACGATGCGCGTAAACGAGGTCATCATGATCAGAATAGAAGGTGCGAGCGAAAGAATTGTCAGTAGGAATATGATCTGCAGTGAAACGGCTGCATCTCCCCCCTCCTGAGCGTCTTCAACCTGCAGGCTGATCTTAGGCAATGCCTGTGCGAATGCATCCTCGCCGAGAAATGTCACACTGAGAAAGACGAGCACGCTCATCCAACGGGAGAAGCGGCCAAGGCGCAGTAGCGTTTTCATCGGCTCTCCCCCACCGTTTTTCCCAGCACATTTTTCAGCTGACTGGCAAAGGGCGAAGACACCGAGGGCTGCGGAGTAAGATCCAACTCACCCGCCGTCCACTCAGACAGCGTAGTGATCCGATCGTCCGTAACGCCTAGGGCTAGTGCCCGTCCGCCAATCTCCACTAGGAAAACCGCTTTTTTAGGCCCGAGGTAGGCTCGTTCTGCTACGCGAATTAAACTGTTATCCGCACCGAGTTGCTTACCTAATGTGCTCTTCCTGAGCAGGTGGGCAGCCCCCCATGCCAGCAGCACAACCAGAGCCAAACCAAAGCCCAGACGCATGGAAATACTCCATATATCTCCATCGCCTTCAGCGTCGGTGCCCGCCGGTGCCACGTATGTGTCCCCCTCTGTAAAAAGGGGCTCCTCGACCGTCTGGTCTGCGCCATCTATAGCCTCCGTCGAAGCATCCTGCACAACGGAATGGGCGCTGTCTGCGGTAGCGGCCTGCCACTCTGATGCCACGGCCTCTTCATCGGCCATGGCGACCTGCCCCCACCAAGAAAGTGCAAAGCACACCCCGAAGAGTACTTGCCATCTACAACGTGTTCGCTGTTTCATCTTCCTCGCTCTCAAGTGTTACCCACACTCTTTTGAGCAACATATATGCCACCTCATACCCACAAAAAAAGGAGGCCAAATAGGCCTCCTTTAGGAACACACACGCTGTATTTACTATGTATATTTCTTTTTAACGTATTAATTTTATGTAACTTACAGAGAGACAGGCGACATATGCGGCCCTATACTCACTCTTTCGGAATAAATTTCCCCCTATGGGAAATTACTTCTTTTCTAAAGTAGTCTAATCCCTACAATTCATTCACACTACCCATGATCTCGGTAATGCGCACCCCAAAATTCTCCGATACCGTCACCACTTCCCCGCGCGCAAAGAGTTTGCCGTTAACCAGAATATCAACTGGGTCCCCTACCTGTTTATCCAGTTCGACCAAAGACTGCTCACCCAAATGCATCACATTTTCGAGCGTCTCCCTCGTTCGACCAAGCTCAATCGACACGCTCAGATTGACATCCATGAGACGGGCAATATTAGCAGGAATACCCGTGGCCGCTCCGCCGCCGCTCGTCGCCGAACCGGAAAGGGCCCCGCCCCCGCCGCTATCATCTTCCATGGCTTTGAGCATTTCCATTTCCATCATGCGATCGACATCTTCTGGCGAACCCGCATCTGCTCCGTCGCCTTCTTCCTCCATCATCTTCAGCATCTCTTCGGCAAGGGGATCTAGGTCTTCTCCACCTTCCCCCTCACCGCTAATCGCATCGGCGAGCGCATCGAGATCGTCTTCAGAAACTTCTTCTTCTTCTGCCATAACAGCTTCCTCCAAGGACTAAGTGAGTATAAACACTTAATCAATCGTGATAGGCACACTCTTATTTTTAAACAATACTTCGTTTTCTGGATTGATGTATTCCGTAATCTGAACCGCATTATGGCGTCCCAATCTACCGGGTCGTCCAATAAATTTAGGCTCGTCGCGAACGTAGATAATAGTCGGCTCGTTAATCCGCGTATCCATGGTGAGCACGTCGCCGATCTGCACGTCTTGTAGCGTCCGAAATGACGTCATTCCCCGTGCCAGTTCGGCGCGGATAGGCATAGAGGTCTTTTGCAGACGCAGGTTGTTCAATCGAAGAAGTTCATCCTGATTCATCCGATTTGTCCGCACATACGACTGCTGTCCCAGGCGCGGCAGAATGGACTCCAATGTAAAAAAGGGATAGCACAAGCTGACGAGACCAGATGCATTCGTGGAGTTTACCTCGAAGGCCAGAAGAATGACAATCTCCGAAGCCGCGGTAATCTGCATAAACTCCGGATTGGTCTCCAACTCGACGTCCGAAACTTCCACGCGCAGTATGGGTTCCCATGTCGCCTCGAGATCCTCTACTACGCGCTTGACGATGCGGTTAATCACGCCCATCTCAATAGGCGTCAACTGCCGTGCCTCAACGCCCTGAGACGACCCCTTACCACCAAAGATTCGATCTACAAAGGCAAAGACAACGGGCATGGCAAAATCTATAATGGCCTGGCCGTTGGTCGGACCGAGCGTAAACTGGTACGAACAGGAGGGGTTTGATAAACTCATTATGAACTCAGCATACGTAGTCTGGTCGACAAAGGCCGTATCGACGTCTACCACAGCGCGCATGGCGCCGGAAAACGTCGAGGAAAGCAAACGGGCAAAGTTATCGTGCAGGTTTTCAAGCGTGCGCAGCTGGTCCTTGTTAACGCGCGCAGGATGCTTAAAGTCGTAGGGCGTTATGATGCGCTGCGAAGACGCATCATCAAACCCCCCACTCCCCATATCGTCTTCAATTTCGCCCTCGTCCCCATCGGTTGCCGAAAGCAGTGCATCTATTTCTTCTTGGGACAGTATTTCGGCCATGCGTATAACTCCTTACCAACCTCGATATAGCACTACTGAATAATGATATCTGATATGTTAACTTCGACAACGCGCACCGCGGTTGTATTTTCCGTCCCATCACCCGTCTTAAAGAGCCGGTCGAATATCTCCTTGCTGACCACTTGGCGGATCTCGTCTTCCAGCTCATCCTGAAACTGAGCATCGAGCTCGTCTACTGTTTTTCCGCGGATTATCCGCATAATCAGCGACTTTATCTTCAGGTCATAGAGTGCTATTTTGTCCAGAACTTCCAGGTTCTCCGCTAATTTACCTGTAATATCTTCTTCATCCTCATTAAACGCCTCAAGACCCAACTGAACGCTGAGCACGACAAAGCGCTCCGAATTCGTCCCCGCCGGGTTTGCAGTAATCGTCTTGAGTTCATCCGACGCATAGAGATAGGGAAGACGATCATTAGGAGTTTCCCCGCTCTGACGCGTCGTTTCGCTGGTCATTTGCGGAATTAATGGATCCTGGGGCTCTTCGGGCATATTCTCTTTGAGGACAAATTCGATTATTAGAAATGCTATAACCGCTTGGGCGAGCATGACTATCGCCGCCAGAGGACCGTACTTCTTAAGCACGCTCCCACCGTCGCCGCCTCCGCCTCCGCTTTCTTCTGCTGCTTCTTCAGCCATAAAAAATTCTCCCTCTTATTCCTCTCCCCCTTCGACGCCTATATCTGCCTCTCGCAGTAGCTGTCGAACGAGCTCTGGCGAAGATTCTTCGCTTTCCTGACGATGCCGAACTTTAATTTCTACGCGGCGATTTAACGCGCGATTCTCCTCGGTATCGTTATCTACTATCGGCTTAAATTCGCCGTGACCGATCGCCGTCATGCGTTCGGCCGCCATGCCAACTTCGTTTTGAAACACGTCGAGTACCCCAAGTGCTCGAGCACTAGACAACCAATGGTTGTTGGGGAATTCCTCGTTTTGTATCGGCAGGTTGTCGGTGTGGCCCCCAATCTCTACGGTATTGGGTAAACGGGCCAGCACACCACCAATCTTGTTGAGGAGCGGTAAGATATCGCTCTTAATTTCCGCATCGCCGCTAGAAAAAACCGCGTTGTCTTTGATCCGAATCGTGATTCCATCTTCGGACTCGATAATCTCGACGTTTTCCTGCTGTCCCTCGGCCTCAACCTGCTTTTCTATTTCGGATTTTGCATCCTTTAGCGTCGGACGCGCTTCGGTTATATCGCCGCGCACGATAGGCACGTGTAGCTTTATCGGCGAGGTGAGGATAGGCTCACCAGGCAGCACCCCGAGCGCGCCCTGCAGCGACCCCACCGCCTTTTCAAAGTCCTGTTTTTTCATAGTCGAAAAAGACAGCAGTAGGACAAAGAAACACAGCAGAAGCGACATGAGATCGCCAAAGGTTGCCAACCATCCCGGCAGGCCCTTGGGGCATTCTGGGCATTTTTGCTGCTTCGCCATGACCTATTCCCCGCCGCTTCCCTCTTCGCCAGAAGGGCGCAGTGAGGGGGGTAGAAAGACGGATAGCTTGTGCTCAACGATGCGCGGATTGTCTCCCTGCTGAATTGCCATGATGCCCTCTATAATCATACGCTTAGAAAGAACTTCTTCCTTTGAATAGATCTTGAGCTTGGCAGCGATAGGGTTGAGAAATACGTTGGCTATGATCGAACCGTATAGAGTCGTCAAAAGAGCAACGGCCATAGCCGGACCAATCGCCGCCGGGTCAGACATGTCTTTGAGCATGAGCACCAGTCCAACCAGCGTGCCGATCATGCCAAATGCCGGAGCCATCTCCGCCGCGCGTGCAATCATTTCAGATGCCTGATTATGCCGCTCTTCAATGTAGAGCAACTCGGTCTCCAAGATATCCATAATGAGGTCGGGCTCCGTGCCGTCTACGGCGAGCCGAATTCCTCCGCTGAGAAATTCGTCGTTGGCCTCTTCCACCGCCTGCTCAAGTGCTAAGATACCTTCGCGTCGCGCCGTTTCCGCAAAGCCAACGATTTTCTCTATCAACTCATTGGGCGAGGTTGCAGACGTCTTAATCGTCTTGAGATAAACCGAAAGAAAAGCGCCAACCTGCGCCAATGGGTTGGATGCTAGCGTAGCCATAATGGTGCCACCGATCACAATAAGCACGGACGGAATATTCCAGAACGTCATCGGATCTTCCATTGCGATCAGAATCAAAGTCGAAGCACCTAAGAGCCCTACGATAGTTGCTATATCCATTTTACTATCCGTCCCTATGCGGTTCCGCTAAACAACGGCTGATTGCACGTCTTCTTGTATTCGATGACGCGATTAATGATCAAATCAACCGGCTCGGTCACCATCACTTTTTTGCCCGAAATAAGCGAGATCAACGTATCTGGAGTCTCTTCGACAAATTCGATCATTTCGGCGTTTATGACGACTTCGCTTTGGTTTAAACGAGTCAATTTAATCATAACGGCACCTCGGCCTCAGCAGTTTTACGGATTATGCGTCAAATATAACTTACCGCTTTAGATTGACCACCTCGGTCAACAGTTCGTCAGAGGTGGTTATGCTGCGCGCGCTCGCTTGGAAACCGCGCTGTGTGACGATCATATTGGTGAATTCCGCAGCGAGATCGACGTTGGACATTTCAATCTGTCCGGATCGAATACTACCCTGAACGGTGCTTTCTGCTGCTCCGACAACTGCTTCGCCGGATGCCTCGGTCTGGACAAACATATTGCCACCCTGGCGCATCAGGCCGTCGGCGTTGCCAAACGAAGCCAGCGAAACTCGACCCATATTCTCAGACGTTCCATTGCTAAATAGACCGACGATGTTGCCATCGGGCTGAAAGCTGACCGACACCAGTGAACCGGACGTGCGACCGTCCTGTTCGCGAACTGACACGGAAGAATCGGCCACAAACTGGGTCAAGCCTCCCAAGCGGTCCGTGCTGTCGGCCCCAATTTCGATACTCATCTTCGGCGTGCCTTCCCCGGGCTGAAATACAATGGGCGACTGATCCGAGGATTCAAACGTGCGCAGCGTGCCGTCTTCGTTAAACACCACTTTTCCGTTATTACCAGCCGCTGGCGTAATCCCGTCTACGGTGGCCACCCAACTCCACTCGTTGTCGACAATTCCCTTGGTAAAGTTCAAGGTGAGCGAGTGGGGATTGCCCTGCTCGTCGTATACCTGTGTGTTTGTGCTAAACTCAAAGGGCGGTTGGTCTCCGTATATGCCCGATCCGATACCCGAGTCGAGCAGAGAAAAGTTGATTTCGAAGCCAACGATTCGGTCCTGCGTATTTACATCGGTCAGAATAAACTGACCCGTCTCGGGGTCGATGCCGGCATTTACGCTTCCGTATACGTTGCTGACGGCGGCAAAGAGTTGGTCTGCCCCGTCGCTAACCCCTTCTTCATAGGTGAAACTGCCGTCAAAGCGCTCTCCATTGGGCTTGATACCCGTAAAGCGAATTACGTCTCCATCCGTCAGATCTGCGCCGATATTCGCCAAATCGTTCAGGGCATCCGTATCAGAAGCGCGAACGCCTGTTTCCACCGTGCCCGCAGTAAAGCCAAGACGAGAGGCGACGTTCACGTTCGGATCGGCATTGTCGACCTCAATAGACACCTGATCTCCCCCCTCCACAGAGCGCAAAATCAGCTCCCCTAATTCGTTGGTCTTGAAGAGGACTTTATTTTTTAGAGCTCCGTTAACGCTAATTTGCGAATTGAGTTCCGCTATGAGTTCAAGCCGATCTTCGTACGATTTGGCTGGAATATTCAGCATACTTTCCGTCTCTTCCGTGCCCGATGTAATGCGAACCATTAGGCCTCCATCTTCCAAATCGGTCAAATCGAGCGGAAATCCAGGATTCGGACTACTCGTCAGGCGAGCGGGCAAACCAAACGACGTGCTACCCGTCCAAACAGGTGCACCGCTGCCGCTGCTGCTAGCATCTAAGTTCCCAGAGATTCGAATCGTCGTTGTAGAAATCGCCTCAGACTCGCGATCTAACGGTATAATGAGGTCGGCCACTTCCGAGTTGAACGTGCCGTCGGCATTGGCCAGATTGCCCTGCACAACCAGCCCTGTCCCAGGGTCGTAGAGCCTGCCGTTTGTGTCAAAGGAAAACGTGCCGTCGCGCGTAAAAAAACGCTGGTCGCCATCGCTGACGACAAAATAGCCCTCTCCATCAACGGCTAGGTCCGTTTCAATACCGGTCATCTGTAACGTACCCTGCTGTTGAATCGTATCAATGCTGCCGATGCCAACGCCCAGACCCGACTGACTGGGATTTGTAGCGGCGATCTGCGCGCGCTGTGGTCCACCACCGGATAGCGTCCGGCTCATCACATCGGCAAAGTTGGCACGCTCTCCCTTGTATCCAGTCGTGTTCACGTTGGATATGTTGTTACTTATTACATTCATCCGCGTCTGATGGCTACTGACGCCTGTGATTCCTATGTAAATTGAGTCCAGCATTTATTCCTCTATAATTGGGCTAGAATCGGCTGCTATACCCGTCCAGAGTGAACCGATCATGGCCATGCAATCCATTCCCTAGACTGCACTCTGGCGCCCTATGGCACCAGTAACGTTTATCAATTTGATCCTGCCAACACGCCGCGCACATCGCTCAGCGTCAGTTCGCGTCCTCCCGCCCACAGATACGATTCGTCGTCTCCGTAGCGAATAGCTTCTACGCGCACCCGCTCCAGAGCTTCAGCAGCAACCGGAGCTCCGCCAATTCCCTCTGCCGTTACGACTACGCGGTAGGCTCCCTCCGGCACTTGGCGACCGTCCTCACTGCGTCCATCCCACTGGACGCTTCCATGAGCCTGCGTCACATCGAGCTCAAACTCGCGTACCAACTGACCGCGAGCATCGAGAATGCTCATAGTAGCTTGACGTGCGCCCGTGCCCAGGCCAAAGTTGACCTCTGTATCCCCTCCATAGAATGCGACTTGGTCTGTAGCAATTTCGACGTCTTTACCCACGAGCGAGGTGACCAGATTATTGGCAAAGGCGGTCTGTAAATTGCCCTCTTTGTTTTGGCTAGTAGTCAGCGTCTGGTTAATGTTCTGCAGCTGCTCAAGCGAGGTAAACTGTGCCATCTGAGCAATGAATTCCGTGTTTTCCAGCGGATTCAGCGGGTCCTGATAGCGGAGCTGCATCGTCAGTAGCTGTAGGAAATCGTCTTTACCCAACTGGGCACGCGATCCATCTCCCGTCTGTGACGGCTTGTTCTGCGGGTTGGTAATGCTGCTAATATTCATGGTCACAATACCCCTTTAAGCGGTAAAATCCACGTCGCCACTGTCTGGCATACGCACGGCAGAAGAAGCGGGCACAGCCTCAGGCACTTCACCCCCTTCGACACGAGTGCCCGAAGGATTCTGACGGCCAAACTCTTCTCGGCCTTCGGCATGGGTCGACTGCCCTCCGACATCAACGCTAAACCCCTCCAGGTCCAACCCCTGCTCTGCAAGCGCATCGCGCAGTCGTCCCAGATTTTGTTCGAGTAGCTGTTTCACCTCGGGATTACTCACGACCAGTTCGCCTCGCACGGCGGCTTCGGCGGTGCGCACGCGCAGCTCTATTTCTCCCAAATCAGCGGGCTGAAGCTGTAATCGCATCTCCGCTCCCCCTGCGCGCACGAGCGTAGCAACGCTGCGAATAACCTGTGGCAGTATGGTCTCTGCCATCTCTTCCATAACGGCGGCCTGACCGCTGGCCGCCTGCGTAATTCGCGTTGCAATCTGCTCAACGCCCTTTTCTATAGAGAGGTCTGGATCCATTATTTCAGCCGCATTCAGCAGTTCGAGCGGATTGTGATTGGCTCCCGCTCCATTAGGTTGAACCGGCGGAGCTGCCATCTCCGCATCTACGGCTTCAAAATCAGCTGTATCCATAGTGAACGCTTCGCTGTTTTCTTCGGTGGTTTCCATTTCCATATCAAACCAACTCGCATCTTCTGCGCCTATTTCCACGCCCTTCATCTCGCCCTCTTCTTCACCCTCTTCTCGCTCTTCACTCGGCCGATCTGCGTGTGCAGCTCCGGACGAGACGCCGGCATTTTCTTCCTTAGACACCTTCTTTTTTTCCAGCGTCTCTTCGCCTTCCTCAAGCGAAGACGAGTCCTCTTCTGTCCTCTCTGACCTCTGCTCTGTAGAGGCAGAAGACCTCGAGGTCTTGCTCACCCCCTGAGCTGATTCCTGCTCAAACTGTGCTTCCTGCAGTAGATCAGCAAAATCTAAACCAAGCGACTTTTCTCCCGCTGATTTATCGGGAAAATTCCCTTTTGAAAGAGGGTTCCCCTTTCCAACCACCTCAAGCATTGCGAAGCTCCTTTGCCTCGATCTCTACGCGTCCACTCCCTCGACGCGCGTAAAGCTGTTCTCCCACTTCGTCCAGTTGAATCCGTTCTCGACGATTGGCCTCGCGCCGATGTGCTTCCTCGGCGCGCTCTTTTAACACTTCGTATACCCGACGCTCGCGCGTAGCCTCCAACAGCTTTTGCCGCTTGTTTTCAACCACGGCCTCAATTTTCTTTATGTGCTCTATCTGCTCGTATATCTCGCCCTTTAGGCGTTCAGCATAGCGGGCACTTATACCCAAGAGCCCTGCATCAACGCGCTGCTCACCGGAGAAACTGCCCATGTTGCGATATGTGGCCTGTGTCCCATGGAGCGCCGAAAGCTGCTCCATTTCGCGGTTGAGGGCAGCCGTCACTTCTCCCAGTTCCGCGCGCCGAGCATCTTCCATCCGCTCTTTTATCTCGAGGATCCGTTGAAAACGGAAGGTAAAACGCTTCAACGCACTAGGATCCCGCCTCGGCAACCGGCTCTGCCATGATGCCCATTAGCCGGCGCACGTTGTGATCGAATCCCTCTGACTGACTGCTCCGCCCTAGCCCCTGGCGCAAGTAGTCATTGATCGGTTCAACATATTGCAGCGATCTATCTATGCTTGGATTACTGCCTCTAGCATAGGCACCTATGTTGATAAGATCTTCTGCCTCGGTATAGGCAGCCATCATCGATTTAACTTCTATAGAGCGATCCCAGTGGGCTTCACTCGTAACGTCTTTCATAACGCGACTGACGCTTTCCATCACATCAATGGGCGGATAGTGTCCGCGAGAGGCCAAGCGTCGTGACAGCACCAGGTGTCCATCGAGAATAGCACGCGATGCGTCGGCAATGGGCTCGTCCATATCGTCGCCTTCTACCAAAACGGTATAGAAACCCGTTATACTTCCGCGACGCGTCATACCTGCTCGTTCTAAAAGACGGGGCAGTAGGGCAAATACGGACGGGGTGTAGCCCCGCGTGGTTGGCGGCTCACCCGCGGCCAAACCAATTTCGCGCTGCGCCATCGCTACGCGCGTCAGCGAGTCCATCATCAAAATCACGTCTTTACCGGCATCGCGAAAATACTCGGCAATTGCAGTCGCGACAAAGGCCGCCTTGAGACGAATCAGCGCCGGTTGGTCAGAGGTCGCCACGACCACAACAGAGCGCTTCAAGCCCTCTTCCCCTAAGCTGTCTTCGAGAAAATCCAGGACCTCTTTACCGCGCTCTCCAACAAGCGCAATCACGTTTACGTCGGCCTCAGAGTGGCGGGCGATCATCCCCATTAACGTGCTTTTACCCACACCGCTACCGGCAAAAATCCCCATGCGCTGCCCCTTGCCACAGCTGACAAGACCATCCAGCGCACGCACGCCCGTACCCAGAGCCTGACGCACCCGACGTCTGCTAAGCGGATTTGGAGGTTCGGCATGCACGCTGCGACGCTCTCCAGCATGGAGAGGTCCCTTACCGTCAATGGGATTTCCCAAGCCATCCAAAACGCGACCGCGCAGACCGGGTCCTACCGGCACAAAGAGAGACGCTCGTGCTGGAAATACGCTGGTGCCTGGCCGTATTCCCTCGATCTGTCCCAGCGGCATAAGCAAGACTTTTGGCCCGCGAAATCCTACGACCTCCGCGCGAACCGGATCGCTACCCGGATCACCGATATAACACAGTTCACCCAGCGCGACGTCTGCTGGACCGAGCGCTTCAACTACGAGCCCGACGATATCGCACACCTTGCCGTATCGCGTTAGCGGATCGACCTGATCAATCGCCTGTTTCCAAAGGGCCCTATTCATCGCCTTTGTCGTCCTCGCTTTGACTCGACCGCTCTTCCCCTGCATCCGCCTGATCAAACACGGCGCTGCGCAATCTCTGATGCATAGCCTGCAACTGCTCTTCTAAGCGCGCATCGATATTTTCTTCGGCCCCTTCAATCAAACAGCCTCCGCGGTCGACGTGGACGCTCTCCCGCACCTTGAGCACGGCCTCCTTATCGACCTTGGCAACCCAGTGATTTGCATAGCGTTGGACAACGGCCAAATCATCCGGATGCACGCGAATCTCCAAATTGCTCTTTTCGCTCATATGGGACAGCGCATTCCGCACCACCTGCAGCAGCGCTTTGGGATTAGATACTGCCTGAAGACCCAAAATTTTACGCGCAATGAATACGACCAGATCGACCACGTCGACTTCGGCTTCTACCATGATTTGCGCACGATTGGCCTCGAGCGATTGGTGCAAAGCTTCAATGCAACTAATCGCTTCTTTAACTTCCGCTTCACACTGCTCGACACCGCTGCGCACGCCCTCTTCATAGCGCTCTTCGTTCAGCTGTGCACGTTCGTTTTGCCAGGCCGCTTCGGCTTCCTGAAGACGCTTTTCACCTTCTCCGCGCACGTAGCTAACCTCACTTTGCAACTTGCTTTCCCATTCCGCATTGAGCGCGTCCTCTGTATGCTGCGCGTCCTGAGCTAATAGGTCTGCCAACCCAAGGCCATCTACCCCTTCTGCTCCGTCTCGATATCGCTCTACGTACAGATCGCGCTCCGCTTGGCCCACCGTTACTACGGGACCAGCAAAACGGGCCGTTCGGATTACCTTGGACATAGACAACTCCACCCTTGTGCAGTAATACGCACGGTTCTACAGAGAAACACAGGCAAATGCATCATTAGCTTTCTTCGTCCATTAGCATAGTGCGAATAAGCTTAGCAGCATCTTCAGGCCGCTCTCTAACCATCTGCTGCACGCGCCCAAGTATCATCTCGTGCGGGGTCTCGGGCCGCTCAAAATCTTCCTCTTCAACGTCCGTAGAAACTTCACCAAGAACCTCGAGCTCGTCTTCGACACCGACGCCGCGACCGATGGCCTGAATGATGAAGCGCAGCGTAATCAATGCGGCAATAATACCGAGAATTTTTGCAACGTTGATGGCGATATCCGTCCAGAACTCTTTGCGTTCCTGCGCCTGTGATTCTTCGCGAGCACGGATCTCTTGCGTTTTGTCAAACGCCATTGGATACACCGTTATCGCGTCACCGCGCGTTTCGTCCATACCGATAGCCTGCTGTGCAAGTTCGCGGAGTTGAGTAATCTCTTCGGCTGCACGCTGCTCTTCTATGTAGTTGCCCTCTGGATCGATTACAACGCGTGTCTTGTCGATGGTCAACGCCATAGACAGCCGCTTTATTGAACCAACCGAGCCGACAATACTCTGAATTGTTTCGTTAACTTCATAGTTGCGTATGGCCTGCTCTTCCGTGCCCTTCTCCGCCGAGCTGGTCTCCTGCGTCTCTTCGCTAATTACCACCTGCGACGCGCCGGGCTCCACCCTTTTTTGCTGCGTCTGCTTCTGGTCAAAGTCTAGCACGGCGTTAATGCGAACGCGCGAGCGATCTTTGCCGATGACCTGATCCATAAGCGTCTGCACTTTTCGCTCCAGCGCCTTCTCAACCTGCTGCTGCATCTCAAACTGCTTGTTTGCCATCTTGACCAGAGGATCGCGCTCCTCAGACAGCATATTACCACTGCCATCGAGAATAATGACATTGCCCTGGTCCAATCCTTCAACGCTTGCACTGACCAAATACCCGATGGCATTGATCCGCTCGATGGGAAGCTTTTTATTGCCCTCTAACGTCAGGGTTACAGATGCGGTAACCGGATTCTGCTCCTCTGTAAATAGACTGGGCTCGGGAATAACCAAGTGAACGCGCGCGTTGCGCACGCCCTCTATGTTAATCAGCGTCTGTTCAATTTCAGACTGCAGCGCCCGCTGGAAGTTCACTTTCTGCAGAAAGTCCGTCATCGCCAGCTGTGCTTCGTCAAATATTTCATAACCGATGCGTCCACTCTTGGGATAGCCCTCTCCCGCAAGCTGAACGCGCAGTTCCATATAGCGATCTTCAGGGACGAGAATGGCCGTTGCATCAGCCGTTAGCCGGTGCGGAACTTCTAACGCCCTCAGGCGATTACTTATCTCAGCCGATTCATCAAATTCCAAGTTGGAATACAGAATGCGACCTTCCCATTGCTCTTCTCCACCCGACATGGTGAAGAACATAAAAACGAGCAGGGCGATACCGACAATCCCACCACCAACGGCTCCATACTTCTGGACCGGCGGTGCTTCCGTCCACCACGCCTGCGATCGTTCGGTTATCCCCGAAACCTGTGTCGGTAAATTCATTTAAACCATCTCCGCAGGAACTTATACCTGCATGCGTATGAGTTCTTGATATCCTTCGAGAACTCGGTTGCGTATCTCGAGCATCATGTCGCGGGCGATCCCCGCCTCTTCGACGGCCACCATAACTTGGTGAACATCTGCGGCTTGGCCCGTAGCCAACATATCAATGGCATGGCCCGCCTGGAACTGCAAATCGTTTACATCCTTGGCAAAATCTTTAACTAAATCGGAGAAATCGGGGCGTTCAACATCCCCTCCTAACCGCATTTCGGGCGACGAGTCGTTGACCTGTAAACGCCGCGAGCTCACTTCGCCCCGGCCCGAATAGTCTCGCACCATCGTTACAGCCATCGTTAGCGCTCCTCTGTCGCGTAAGCCCGGCGCATGCGAAGCACCTTCGGGACATATTCCTGCGTCTCTAATGGCATACGGCCTTGGCGAACCGCCGTCGGACCTGCATTATACGCCCAGAGAGCCACTTCTACCGACTTAAAGCGATCAATTAAATCGCTCAAGTAGCGAGTTCCGGAGGCGATATTCTCTTCCGGATCAAACCGGTCCTCAACCCCCAAACCAGCCGCCGTCGCCGGCATCAACTGCATCAAACCAGCAGCTCCTTTAGGAGACAGGGCGTTGGGATTTCCCCCCGATTCAACCTGAACAACGGCCATGATTAGATTTGGATCGACCGCGTGTAGTGCACTGTACTCTTCTATGAGGTCTACAAAAGCGCGCACGCCCGTTTTTTGCAGCGCTTTTTCCCGTTTTACCGGGGGCTTCTTTTGCACATTCCCATACGCACTGCGCCCTATGATCTGGCGCTGTATATCGCTGATATAGCTGCGGCTGAGAATGCCTGCCTCATAGGTTTCAGCACTGGCCACTTGGGCATTGGAGAGGCTCATACCCAAACTTAGAGACAGCAGGTAGTGCACGGTTCTCATCGCGTAATGCATGGCGCGTTATCCCGTAATATCGAGCATAGCGCCGCTGGTAACCCCAGCACTGCGCTGCGCATTCTGGCCGCGTATGTTATAGATATCCCCTCTGCGGGCTGGCGCCGCCGGTTCTTCTGTCACAGCGCTTTCAGCCGGCGTAAAAAACGCAGCCTGCAAGGCACGCGTCTCCTCTACGCTCAACACGCTCTGCATTTCTGGAGTCGAAGTGATCGCAGGCTGGTTGGGTTTAGCTGTGGGCTGAGTCCGCTCTTCAACGCCGCTATCAGATACGGTTAAATCAAAGGGCCGGCGAGGCGATTCCATCCGCCGAATGCCAACCTCTGGTACTCTGTGTGCAACCCTGTCGATATTCATGTCCGTTCCCTCGGCTGTTGGGCTTAGATGTCCAGCGCCCTATTGGCCATGTCCTTGGCCGCATTCATTACCGTGATATTCGCTTCATACGCTCTTGATGCTGCAATCATATCTACCATTTCTGTGATCGTATTGACGTCCGGGTAGAGCACCATACCGTCCTCGCGCGCATCGGGATGGTTCGGATCGTATACCATGCGCGGCTTCACCGCCTCCTCGCGCACTTCCTGACTCAACACCCCAGACCCGACAAAAAACTCACCCGGTCGAGGCTCACCTTCGGGACGATGCCTTAAGTCAGTGACGCGCAGGCGATTCTCGGCCTGATCGAGCATCGTAGAAAACTTGGTCATCTTTGGCGCTTCGAGCATAACGACGCGACGGCGCTTATACGGTCCGCCTTCGTCTGTGCGCGTCGTATCAACGTTGGCCAAGTTGCTGGCTATGGCCGTCAATTTTCGACGCTGGGCGCTCAGGCCAGATGAACTGATGTCTAGTGCATCAAAAATTTGCATTCGATCCTCTCTTTACCTTAGCCAGTACGACCAGATATGCTCTTTTTTAATCCGTCAAACTGGCCGCGTATCAGTCGTTGTCCCACGTTAAAAAACAGGTGATTCTCCGCCAGATCAGCCATTTCCCGGTCTATATCTACGTTGTTGAGACCCGAATCATTGAGACTCGTTTCAGGTTCATAAACAATCGGATGAGCGATCGGCTTGGGGATAGGCATATGACGTCCATTGGTCATTTGTCCTTCAACGGCGGGTTTCCGAACAAAGGACTCTAAATATTCCTTAAACTGGACATCCTGTTTGCGATATCCCTTGGTTGAGACGTTGGCAATATTATTGGCAATAACGCGCTGTCTCAGCTGGGTGACGTCGAGCACGGCATTGAGCACCGGCACTTTCGTCTTGTTGAAAATCACTTTATCTAAAAACATGGAAGCCGCTCCCATTCTTGTTTCTATAGTTGTCCGTCTAGTAGCAATTAATATGCCACAACCTACGCTATTTACACGTAAAGTATTGTTTATATTAATTTTGCACCTGTGAATCCACTTAGAATTCCACCAGATTTCCTTTCTTTTATTACAACCTGCGGCAGAAAGGTATTCCCGATGGGAAAAAATTACCGAACAAAAAAAAACCCGAGTAGCATGAGAGCCACTCGGGAATATGGAAGATGTAAAATGTTGTTTAGTATGAACTTACTTTATATGCGATCTGCAATTCGAGGCGTCTTGCCACCGCGCTGATTCATACTGGCCATCATATCCCCCAGCAGACCCGTAGAGAAAAATTGAATGCCCACGATAACGAGTAAAACCCCCATCAATAGCAGAGGATGACGATTCTGTATATTGCCAAATTCAAAGCGCAGCAGCGCAACGTAGGCACATACGGCCGATCCAGCAAGCGTGGAAAAAAGCCCCAGCGTGCCAAAGACATGCATCGGCGTCGTCATGAAACGCACGACAAACGTTATAGTCATAAGGTCTAAAAAACCGTTGAGCAAGCGCTTAGTGCCAAATTTAGAATAACCAAAACGCCGTGGATGATGCTGTACGGGCATCTCTTCAACTCGGTAACCAGCCCAGTGGGCGATCGCGGGTAAGAAACGGTAGAGCTCGCCGTATAGATAGGGCAGCGCGTCTTCGCAGACCTCACGCCGATAGGCTTTCAGCCCACAGTTGAAATCGTGTAATCGAATTCCTGCCACCATAGAGGTGACCTTGTTAAACAGACGGGAAGGAAGCGTCTTACTGAGGGGGTCGTGTCGCTTCTTTTTCCATCCCGAAACGAGATCACATCCCTCTTCCAATTTGTCTAGCAGGCGTGGAATCTCTTCTGGATCGTCCTGTAGGTCTGCGTCCATCGTAATAATGACTTTCCCCCGCGCTTCGCTAAACCCGGTTGCAAGAGCGGCGGCCTTCCTGTAGTTCCGGCGGAAACGCACGGCGCGAATCGCCGGATACACATCTCGCAGCTCGCGCATCACCTCAAACGAACGATCAGTGCTACCGTCATCGACAAAAATAACTTCGTACTCTTTATCTAATCCCTCTAGCACAGCGTGTAATTTCTCGCAGAGCGGCGGCAGGCTTTCCTCTTCGTTAAAGACAGGTATGACCACCGATAGAAAAACCTCTTGGCTCATCATTCCCCTTTCTGTGCGGTATGCGCGATCGCTTGCGCTCGTTTCAACAAACCCTCATGGCTTGGGTGATGCTGTATCCCTTGGGCGACCGCCTGCCACGCTAGGTCCACTTTTCCCCCGTTTATCAACAAATCGACTAACTGCACATGCCATATAGCCGTCTCTGGTGAACGCGCAACGGCTTCGCGCACGACCTTTTCAGCCCGCTCCAACTCTCCCTGTGCACTGTACAACAGTCCCAGGTTACCCCACCATTCCGCGCGCTGTGGATCCGCTTCAGCAGCGCGCGTTAGCAGAACTTCGGCGTGCTCCCTGCGTCCTATCTGCAGGTAGAGAGCACCGAGGTTGCCCATTATGACCGCATTTCGGGCGTCGAGTCTTTCTGCCTCTTCTAACGCTACGACGGCTTCATCGCGTCGTCCTGCACCGCTAAGCGCAAGACCTAAGCCCAATGCATAATCGGCATTAGAGGGCGCAAGCGCTAGCGCCTGACGCCAGGCCTGTATTTCCCGTTCCCGCAGTCTCCCAACCGACTCGGACGCTCTCTCCAAACGGGCCGCTTCTCTTAGCGAACGAGCCAACCCCTCATATCCGTCGGCCCGCAGGGGCTCCAGTTCGCTGGCGCGACTCAATAGGTCAACCCCGAGCTCTGCACGGCCCTGTCGATCAAACACCTGCCCCAGCAGTCGCATTCCCTCTGGGCTATTGGGGTTCAGGTCTAAGCTCCGCTCTAATGCGTGTTCGGCCTCGCCCAAGCGACCAATATGTAGTGCCGCAAAGCCCAGCATGTGCTGATAGTTGGCACTGCTTTCTCGCCAATCAACAGCGTTGCGGAAAGCGAGATAACTCCGATTGGGCTGACCTGCGGCGTAGTAGTATCGTTTCCCTTGAAAGTAATAATAATCGCCCATGAGCGTACTCGCACCCCAATAGAGACTTCCCCCAAAGCTGACCAGCGCCACCAACACGAGTGCCGATCTCATCCATGACGGAATCGTCCACTTCCTCACTCCTCCCGCACGCTGAGCCTCTAGTAAACCCACTAAGACCCAAAGGTGCAAAGACGAGGTGGGATCATGCAAGTTGAAACTAAAGCAGGCGTGTATAAATGCTGCCAGCATCGCCGCCCACATCGACCAGAGCAGAATTTGTCGCCTCTCATCTTGGCAGGCAGCAACCGTTGTCCAGCTTCGCATTGCAACCATTATCCACACCGCCATCCACGACAGCAGCGACCACAGGCCAGACTCTGCCCATACCGTTAAATACTCGTTGTGCGCATATTGAGGGCGCAGCGGGAACGCCCCCCCTAAATAAGGACGCCACTCCTCATGACGCTCCACCGTTCGATATGTAGGAAGTGCTACTGGGTAATTGCCGATGCCCACTCCCCACCAAGGACGATCTTCGATCAAGTCCACCGTATCGGCCCAAATTAATCGGCGCTGATGGATTGATATATGTTTGGCGTCCCCCAGCGTTTCTACGCGTTCTACAACCCGATCGGCCAACCCTTGCCAACCCCGAAAAAAGCTCTCCGTATCGTTTCCGTCATAGGTGCTTCTAAGCGCAATTTCCCCGGCAACGCCTGCGACAATGCCCAAGGCCAGCATCATGCTCAGCGAAATATGGCGGACCGTACGGCGCCCTACTTTCCACCCCAAAAAACACAGGCCAACGGCCACCGCAATCCACCCACCGCGGCTCTGAGTAAGCAGCATATAATAAGAGCAGGAGAGCACAGAAAACCATAGAATGGCACGCTGCCATATCCTTTTACTCGCCAAGGCAGCACCGAGCAAAAAAGGAATAGCAATATCCAGATAATGAGCGGCAAAATTAGTATTACCAAACGTCGAAACCCCTAAATTACCGTAACGCTCGTGCGGCGCTGGTATCCAATGGATGCCGGCATATTGTAAGATTCCAAGTAGGGATGCAATAAGGGCAGTCCCCGCAACGGCGCCAACAACTAGCCTCAGCGTGCGTTTGTCAGAGTACAGTGCGACCGATAACGCCAACGCCCAGAGAGCCATTTGGCGAGCCAGTTCCTCTACTCCTGCGTATGCGTTTACCGCTTGCACAAGCGAAAGTGCGGCAAAAACAAAGTAGAGTCCCAAGAGCCCAAGCCAACGGACGTCCGGTAAGACACATTCACGTTCGAGTGAACAGTGCACCATCCACAGAGCGAGAGACAGAGCGCAGAAAACAAATAGCAGCGCCTGCTTGGGAACAAAATAACTAGAGAAAACGGGAGCGTATATTAGAGGGACGGATACGCACGCAGCAGCAACAACACACCCATGTACTCGCCTAATCCAATGCAACCACAGGTCGGTTCGATCGGTCCCATTAAGCATTGCGCATCACTTGCATTCTGAAATATCGCCCAATCCGTCGCCCCGTATTACGAACTAAAGGGTCGCGGAACGCCCGCTGATACCTATTACGCAAAAGAAGGCCCTTTGCGCTCTACGTATAGGATAGAAAAAGACCAAATTATAGCAGATATAAACCAACATACCCAGCCAAGACCTGGCACGCCAGAAGTTATTAAATACCCACCCATTCCGTTTAGGATCGTCATAATGCCAGCCCAAATACTCACCATAGAATGACTCCAACCCATACGCACCAGACGCTGATATACATGCTTGTTGTGAGCTTGGAAAATATCTTCTCGGTTAAGAAAGCGACGAACTAATGTGTAGGCTGTATCAGCAAAATAATAAGAGAGCAATACCAGTACGTGTAGAATAGGGACTCCGCTGGCGACTGAATAAATGGAAAAAGCCGCAATAAAAAAACCACAAAAAAGAGAGCCAACGTCTCCCATAAAAATCTTAGCAGGAGGTTTATTGAATACGAGGAAACCAATAAGTGAAGCAACAAAGATCCAAAACTGCGACGCGAGGATACTATCAAACATCAATACATGCAGGGATAGGAAGCTGGCAATTATTATGGATTGCGTTGCTCCGACACCGTCTATACCATCCATAAAATTGAAAACATTACATAGACTAAAAAACCAGAAGACACCAAAACAAAACAAAGCGATATCGCCTTTGAAGTACGCAATAGGCTCAGCAAATAATGCAAGCCATTGGGGATCAAGAAGTAGGCAGACAATAGAAGCCAACATGAGTACCGTTTTTTGCAGGACGCTAAAAGGACGTCCCACATCGTCTATCACTGCGAATAGCAAGATCCCCATTGCACTCCACCAGTAGATCGAGAGTGGAACATCCATCGCGACATGGCCGACAGCAAAACCCGCGATAACGCCAATGCCCCCACCTGCTGGTTTGGGAACCGTGTGCATACCCCTCGAACTGGGCGACACCAACCGATTCCAACGTCGCATACCCCATAGCATCGCGGCCGTAGCAATAAGACTAGAGCCGCACGCGCCTATTAGCCCAATCACAATCTCACTAGAGATCATCTGATTCCCAATCGGCTAGGCGCTGTAATCCTTCCTTAAAACACAATGGATTAAATCCAAGTTCACGTCTGGCATCCGCGATATCGTACCGTTTGTCTTCCTGTAATCGCATAATTTGTTCAGAATCTACGGGCAGTCGAACACCCCATTCGCGCAGCACGCCGATGATGTACGCCAGGAAACGCGCAGGCAGCGGCACAATGAGAGGAGATACGCCGATGGAATCTCCCAGGGCGTGCAGTAAATCGCGATAGGTTAACTCTTCCCCGCCCGCTAGCGCATACGACCGGTGCTCAATATCTGGCTGATCAACAGCGGCAATCGTCGCCCCAACAACATCCTCAACGTATACGGGCTGGTGGACAGCATATCCACTCCCAAAAATAGGAACACACCTCCATCGGCGCAGGTGGGTGCGCAAGCGGCTTATATTCCGGTCGTTACCTGGGCCGTAAATCATTGATGGACGGAGCAGCACCCACGGTTTGTCCGAACCTTCTACCGCATGCTCTGATTCTACAACCTCATCGACAGCAGCGGATTGCACGCGCGAGAAACGCCACAGTGAACTCATCATAACGACGCGTTCGACCTCACCCGGCATATCTGCAAGCAGGGCAGCCCCATAGCGAATATGAGCGAGATGGACAACGGTTCGAACGCCCTTTAATGCACGCCGACGCACTTCCCCATTGAGTAGATCACCTTCCACCCACTCCATACCCCACTGTTCCAATTGACGCAGCTTCTCGTTGGTCGGACTTGAACGAATCACACAGCGCACGGATCGCTTCTGTTGAGCCAGTTCCCGCAGCAGAAACTGCCCCACGTAGCCCATTCCGCCGGTGACCAACATCATCGTTTTGCAGATTCCCTATAGAGCGTTTCGTATATATCCTGTAGCTGAGCAATCGGCCGGTCCCTTGCAAAATGGGCCTGCGCGTGTCGGCGTCCTTCCAATCCCAAGCGCGCCCGACGCTCAGGGGAATTCAGAAGATCTATCACCTGATTAGCCAACAGCGGCACGCTACCCGGTTGCACTAAAAAACCCGTCTCCCCATGGACCACCACCTCTACGAGTCCTCCGACTTTACTGGCAACCACCGGACATCCCATGGCCATCGCTTCTATTACAGCCATGCCCAACCCCTCGCTAAGGGAAGGTGCAACAAGCAAGGTTGCTTTGCGCATCCAGGGACGCACGTCCGCAACCACCCCCGCAAACTGCACGCGCGACGCGACGCCCAGATCGTTTGCCAGCGTTTGCAGAGACGACTTCAGTGGACCATCTCCGATCAATGCAAGTTCAACTTCTGGGTGTGAAGATGCAATAGTAGGTAGGGCTCGAAGCAGCACATCGTATCCCTTTTCCTGAGTCAGACTCCCCACAGCCAGTAGCTGCACGCCGCTTCTCGCTGCTGCGTCAGACGGCGGCTCAGACAGGAAGAGGGATGAAACCCCATTGCGGATAACGTGCCAGCGACTCGTAGATCCGACATGCATTGCATTCATCTCCCTGCGTACCGCTTCGCTAACGGCAACAAGCACATCGGTGCGAGCCGCCGCCCACCGTTCGAGGCCGACAAAGCAACGAGCGCTTGCCCTGTCTCCAATCCATTCATTGGGAACACCGTGGTATGTATGTAGTACGGAAGGGATGTCCACGAGACGCGCCGCCAGACGCCCTAGCAGCCCAGCCTTCGCGATATGCGTATGTACAATATCACAGGGATGATGACGTAAATACTGATAAATCTGAAAGAGCGCCGCCCCATCGCGACGCCAATTGACCGGGCGCCGCAGCGCTTCAATACGCGTAACGTCAATACCCCGCTGGCGCGCCTCGTCCCATAAATCGCCCTCTTCAGGTTCACTATGCCCCGTTAGAACGCTGACCTGAAAACGATCTCGATCAAGCCCTTCAGCAATATCCAAGACCTGACGTGGCACGCCGCGCACGGCCAAACGCGTGACGATATGGCAAATTCGAATAGGCGTAGAAGGACTCATATCCACTTTATAAGACGCATTCTTTGCCCGGGTCCCAGCACGCGTCGCGCCTGCATTTCCCTGCGCCAACGCATAGCCCGCGGCATTAGAAGGAGCGCTTCATACAGCGAAGGAACAAGTTGAATGCAGCGACGAGGACTCCGGACAAATAAGATAAACCAGACTAAAGGTTCGCTAATCAGCCAATAGAATATCAATGGAATAAGCTCAGGCCAAGACGCATTCTTTGCGATAGTTAAGTAGCGATTCTTCAGAATATGACGCTGTAAGAAGAGGGGTTTATCAACAAAACGCATTTGCTCATTCGAGGAACCCGAACCAACGTGCACAGCGCTTGCCCGAGGCGTGTACCAAGATTTCCACCCGAGCAATTGGGCTCGCCAGGCCAGGTCGACGTCTTCTCCGTAGCTGAAATAAGACTCATCAAAGTACTGACCATCAACAACGAGATCCGCCAAAGCTGCACGACGAAATAGAATGAGCGCACCGCTGCAGCCAAAGATCTGTTCAGATTTCTCGGTTTGAGCGCTATGGCGCGTACGCATCTGAGGTCGTAGAAAAAAGCCGCTATTTAGCCACTCCCCTGTGGCGTGCTGATAAACTTTCCCCGTTGCAGCTCCTATAGTAGGATCGCGCTGTAGTGCGGGTAATACGACCTCAATAAAGTCGGCTTCCACAAATACATCGGTGTTCAGCACCAAGATGTATTCATGCGTACAAGCTGAGATGGCCCTGTTATATCCGGCGGAAAACCCCTCATTCCTCTCGTTAAGTAAGAGCTTTATATGCGGAAAATTCTCTGCAATCCACTCTCTTGAACCATCGGTAGAACCGTTGTCGACTACTACAATTTCAGCAGGAGCCTGCGTCTGAGCGTAGAGCGCGGCCAGGCAGCGCCCTATGTATTTCATACCGTTCCAATTGGCTATAGCGACGGAGACTTCGCCGGCAGACCCACCAGCCATCTAGAGACCATCAGCGGCGGTAAGTAGGGTCTTTTGAGCCTGCCATCTTCCAATTTCTTCTTTGAGAATAAAGAATTCTCGGGCAATCAGTTCACGCCGTCCTTCTACTGACTGACCCATTGCCTGAAGGTAGCGCTGCGTGGCAACGTAATACGCCTCGTCGGCTTTACTCACGCTGTCGGCTGCTACAGCCACTTGGGCGCGCTTCCAGTTCACCTTTGCCAACCTATGCAAATAGTTGCGCTGAATATCGTTGACTTCGCGCATCAGGTTCAGTGCCTCACCAGAATGGGAGCGCTGATACACCATAGCCAACGTTTTAAAGGCCTGATCAGCGTAATACTGATGCTTTTCGCGATCAATAACTTCAGCTATTGCCCCGTCAAAGTATACTTCTCCCAACGCGAGCATATGTGAATTCACCAACTTTTCCATTTGATCAGTGCGAAACAGTTCTGAGGCAGCACTCTGACTGGTTCCCTCCTTCTTTTCACGCGCCATTCTTTTTCTGTTTTCGATGTGCATTTGACGATCGTATATGGCCGCTTCAAGCGTGCGAACGCGCTCTTCCATTAACCCTTTAGTATCTTTTCCCTGTTCTTCGGCGCGCTTTTCTAGGAGACTATACATGGCGAGAATCTTTTTATAAAAATTCCCCATAAACTCTTCTTCGATATGTTCAACGCCCTCAGTCTCTTCCTGCTTTTTAAACAGCGCCAAAGCCATATTCTCCCTGACCCCCTTCCGTAGTATGGCTTCTGTATTCTCTTTTTCCGTTAAAGTTGCATTAGCCTGAGATACAAAGTAACGGGGATCCTGAGGCAATCTCTTTTTTGAATGCGCCTGGGCCCGAGCCATTAGCGCTGACCGACTCCGCCCAATCTGCAGATATTCATCCCAAAAGGCCCGTAAATCTTCAGGGGTCTTGATGAATTGATGAGTCTTCTGTAGCCAAGCGTTATTAAACTCTCGATCAGTTTGCGCAATGCGTCCCAACAGTATTCGGACAAGCTGACGTCGAAGTTCCTCTTCCGACGGCGCTTCTTCGGCTACAACTTCTTCGACTTTATCAGGCTCGGCATCGGGTCTGGGCGGAAGGGTTTCCCTAGGTGCGGCAGCCACACGCGGAGAATTCTTTAACAGTGAATCAACCGCCTCTCCATCGCCATCACGGGTCAAGCTCAGCACCAAGCCGATGGCCGCTGTAGCGATAAAAACCGCACCGATAGAAAGGGGCAAAATGGGACTTATCTTACTGGAACTCATAGTATTTAGCAATCGTTTTATGTTAAATGTAATGGTGTCACCTATACGGTGCAACAAAGCCGCTTGACAGCCCGATGAGATACTAGGAATATTCGGTTATGAACCTACGTGAAGGCGCACACATACATCTTATAGCCGCCTGTGGCACAGCCATGGGATCTCTTGCAGCTATGCTGAGCGAGAAAGGCTATCGAGTCACCGGCTCTGATGCCCATATCTATCCCCCGATGAGCACCTATCTACGGGAGATAGGCATAGAGCTTTTTGAAGGATTCACCCCAGAGAACCTACAGACCAGACCAGACTTAATCGTCGTCGGCAATGCGATATCGCGCGGTAATCCCGAGCTTGAGGCTGCACTCGATGCAGCCATACCCTATACGAGTTTACCGGAAGTTTTGCGCGATTTATTTATTCGGGGTAAGCGGTCTGTTGTCGTTACTGGAACTCATGGCAAAACGACCACGACAGCCATAACAGCACACCTTTTCTCTTACCACGGTTTAAATCCGTCGTTTCTCGTTGCGGGGTTAACCAACAACTTTCCCCGCCCGTACCACCTCGGCACCGGCGAGCATGTGATTATCGAAGGCGACGAATACGACAGCGCTTACTTTGCCAAGTGGCCCAAGTTTTTTTACTACCTTCCCGAAACGCTCATTATAAACAATATTGAGTTCGACCACGCCGATATTTACAGTTCTCTGGGCGAAATCACCAAAGCATTCCGGCAGCTGGTTAATACGGTTCCACGGCGGGGCCTGATCATTGCTCACGCGGCAGACGATGCGGTCACTGACGTATTGAGTTCGGCACAGGCACCCGTTCAGACCTTTGGCATTGAAACCGATGCCTTTTGGCGCGCAGATATTGTTTCATCGACACCGCAAGGCACAGACTTCACTCTCTATCAACAAAACGTCGAATTGGGCTCATTTCACTTGGCCTTGCACGGAGAGTACAACGTCCGTAACGCTCTAGCCAGCATTGCGGCCTGTCATCACGCTGGGATCGCAGCCAATACCATGCAATCGAGCCTAGCTTCTTTCAAAGGCGTGAAGCGGCGACAGGAAGTACTCGGAGAGTGGGGCAATATTTTGCTCATAGACGATTTTGCCCATCATCCAACTGCCGTTGAACAGACACTACACGCAGTTGCAAACGCCTATCCACAGCGACGTATTTGGGCCGTATTCGAACCCGCAAGTGCGACAAATGCGCGAGCTCTTTTTGAAAAGCGATATCTCAATGCATTTACGAATGCCGAAAGAGTCATCATAGGCAGGGTCCCCCGCCCAGAAAGGGCACGGGGTGACGAACCGTTCTCTCCCCAGCGACTTATCAGCAATCTCAACTCACAGGGTAAAACGGCCCTCTACTTTTCTCAACCCGACCAACTCCTGTCCCATCTAGAAGACAACTTACAATCAAAAGATTTGGTTCTATTTATGAGCAACGGCGGATTTTCCGGCATCCAGCATACACTAGCTTCTCGACTTCAAGACAGATATGAAATACGCTAGCAGAATACTAGCCTATTTTCTCGCGATATCCTCTCTGTGCCTCCTTCCGGAAGCGCGTGCCCAAGACCCAAACATAGCTCGCCTCTCACAAGAATTACAGAGCAGCGATATTGGCATTCGTCGCAAGGCTGTTATTGCCCTAGGGCGGGCAAGCTATCCTCAGAGCGTTCGCTTACTTCAAGATGCCATGCGCCAAGAGACCAACGTTTCCATTCGACTTGAGATGGTAAGAGCTCTACGCCATATTGTATTCCAACGCTTCCCCGGATATCCGGAAGCCATGCGCGCCCTTGGACAGGCCGCAAGCGACGCTGTAGAGAGGGATGAGTTGGTGCGTTTACGAGCAAGCGAGGCGCTTTGGGAAGCAGCCAAAAAGGACTTATTAGATCCGGTTCCCTTTCTCCGACGGAACCTAGGTGATCAGAGCACCCGCATCCGACTCTCCTCGGTTCAGATGTTGCGGAAACTCGGAACTCCACAGACAATAGATCCACTGGGACAGGCAGCTCTTGATAAAGCGCAGAACAGCAAGGTTCGCTTGGAAGCCATTAAGGCAATCGGAGCGGTCTCTCTGTCCGATCCCGGAGTCGTCGGCCGCACCATTGCAGCCAACAATCGCCGCACAACCATGTTACTTGGACAGCCTCCCCTTATCGACAACGGAAGTATGGAAAAACGCCACGAACGGCAAATAGGCTATTTATCTGCGGTTGTCGAGGATCCCGAGAATAGTCCTACGCTCATGTTACAAGCCGTAAAGTCTATGGGACAGGTAAAAGACCAGAGTGCAATAACGGCCCTTAACACGATTCTTGAAACGCATTCCAACCAGAGCGTACGAAAGCAGGCTACACGGGTTTTAAGCCATATTCTTGCCCGCCAGTATGAGTAGTCTTTCCTAATAACGTGTAATGCCCAACCCACCACTGCAGTTATTTTTCACCAACCAACTCTTCTTTTCGGTCCACACAAACATAGCATAAGTAATTGTAGAGTAATACAGTTATAAAATCCTGTATTATATGGCATGCTTTTTGGTAGGCTCATCGTAGAATGCGTCGTCTTTCAACCTTCACGAGGAGCGTATTATGCGTATCTTAATTTTAGCACTGCTTGCCGTTTGTCCTCTCTATGCACAAAGTCCATCGGTCGTATTCTCCGAGATTATGTGGATGGGTAGCAGTGCCTCAAGCGCTGACGAATGGATAGAACTATACAACGCAGGCAGTACGCAACAAAACCTGCAGGGATGGACGATAACACGCCTAACGTCGCAGGGCGAAGAGGCGATGTTGACCATAGATGAAGGTATTATCGAACCCGGACAGGCTTTTTTAATTGCTAATTATGCTGCAGATCATGCAAATTCCCGCTTGGCCAGCACACCCCAAATTGTCAGTGCAGCCCTTTCCCTACCCAACAACAGACTGCAGTTAAGTCTATATGCCGGCTCTCCAAAAGATGGAGCACCGCTTATTGATAGTGCAGATGACGGATCGGGTGTGCCCCTAGCTGGCGACTCAACTCTAAAAAAGTCGATGGTTCGAATAGATTTTACTGGAGATGGCAGCAAAGAGAGCAGTTGGCAGACGGCCGAAACTGCGTCCGGCTGGGATCCTAATAGTGCAGAAATGGGGACACCTGGGGTTGTTCCTCACGGCATCACAGAAACCACAAAGACGCGCCCAACCTCGATAGAAACAATAGGCTGGGCTAAGGTAAAAAGGAAACACTAAAATAAAAGGGCCCCGGGATATGA
>Ga0181579_10000180_pt1 | contig 47372 bp, 41 predicted proteins | sample 071ome_24_FD_132996 | JGI IMG/M metagenome (GOLD analysis project Ga0181579, IMG submission 132996) | Coastal salt marsh microbial communities from the Groves Creek Marsh, Skidaway Island, Georgia - 071402CT metaG (megahit assembly) | ecosystem: Environmental > Aquatic > Marine > Intertidal...
AGGATGGACAGGGCTCGCCTCGCGGGGGCATGTTTGTCGCGGTGGTTGTATTGCAAGGGGCTTGGGTCACTAGGCGCCTGGAAAGGAAAACGCGATGGCGAATGATGATGGTGCTATCAAGGTAGAGCCCTTGACCTTGCATATCGGGGCCGAGATCTCCGGCGTCGATCTGGCGCGCCCCATGTCGGACGCGACGCGACGGGCGGTACATGCCGCGTTCTTGAAATGGAAGGTCGTGTTTTTTCGTGACCAGAACCTGGATCACCGGGCGCATATCGACTTTGCTCGCCAGATTGGGGAACCGACCATCGGGCATGCCGTTTTTGGCCATGTGGACGGTTTTCCCGAAGTCTATTCGGTGGCGAAATTTCGCACGGCCCAGGCCCATCGCTCCGCCAGGATGCAGCGCCCCTGGACGGGTTGGCACACGGATATCACGGCAGCCATCAACCCGCCCATGGCCTCGATTCTGCGTGGCGTGACGATACCGCCCTATGGCGGGGACACGCTCTGGACCAATCTCGGGGCCGCCTATAACGGCCTCTCCGAGACCATGCGCGGCATTGTCGACGGTCTGCGTGGTGTTCACCGGTTCGAGCCCCCGCGCGGCGCGGCGCGGGATGCCGCCTATGACGAAAGCATCCAAAAACGGGCGATGGAGACCGAGCATCCCATCGTGCGGGTTCATCCGGAAACCGGTGAACGTCAGCTGTTCGTCAGCCCATCCTTTCTGAAATCAATCGTCGGTCTCGCCCCGCGCGAGAGCGAGCTCATGCTGGAGATGCTTTGGGAGCAGGTGGTGCGTCCGGAATATACCGTGCGCTTCAAGTGGCGGGCCGGCGACGTCGCCATGTGGGACAATCGATCGACCGCGCATTTGGCGCCGACCGACATCTTCGAGAGCGACCATGATCGTCAGCTCTATCGGATCACCTTGGTCGGCGACGTGCCGGTCGGGGTGGATGGCAGACAGTCCACCAGTTTGAGGGGCGAGCCGATTCTGGCGGTCGAGCATGAACTGGCGGCGGCGGGATAGATCTTTGCTCGCGTCGGCGTCTAATCCCGCGGCGTGAAACCGCGCGGCGGCCAGATGATCAGCGCGATGAGCGGATATACCGCCAGCGATGTCCACAGAAACAGATTGTACGAGTTGATATACCCGATACTCGTCGCCTGACGCGCGACCTCGTCCGCGACACCAGCCAGGCTTGTTGGAGCCTCCGCGCCCCAACCGCCGGTGGCGAGGCCGATGCTAAGTCGATCGCTGAACGGATTGATCCACTGAACGAGCTCGCCGTAGTTCATCTTCTGGGTGTGAAACACCACGATGAAACTCGTCGAAATGTAGAAGCTGGACGCGACGCTCCGCACGAAGTGAAAAAGCGCCATGCCCTCCGGCGTGCGTTTGGGGTCGAAGTTCGAAACGGTAACCATGGTCATGGGAACCCAGAGGCATCCCACGCCAAACCCCTGGATCGCCATCATCCACGAGACCTGGGTCAGGGAAACGTCCATGCCGAAGGTCGCCATCTCGATGCCGGCATAGGTGTGAGTGCCGAAACCGATCAGGAACAGAAGGCGCGGGTCCCAACGGCTGGCGAAGAGGATCATTAGGGTTTGCGACAGCACGGTTCCAATGCCGCGTATGCCGATCAACAGCCCGACCGTGAACTCAGGCACATCCCTCAGCTGTTGAAGCATGGCCGGTAGCATGACCATCGGCGTGACGAAGAGCATGCCGAAGATCGCGGAGATACCGATCCCGAGGGCGAAGTTCCGCTCGAGCAACAGGCGAGGGTCGAGAAACGGCCTGTCCTTTGTCAAACTGTGGGTCAGGAAGATCCAGCCACACAGGACCGCCAGCGCGCCCTCCAGCAGGATTTCCGGCGAGTCGAACCACTCCTCGCGCTCGCCCCGGTCGAGCATTAACTGTATGCATCCGATCGTGATCGCCAGACTGAGGAAGCCGGTCCAGTCGAGCGCCGCCCGTTCCTCGCGGGGTGGATCCGGTTTGATCGCGGACAGGACACCGACAAGGGCGATGACGGCTATGGGGATCAGAATGAAAAAGACCCAACGCCAGGAAATCTCCTCGCTCACATAGCCTCCGACCAATGGCGCGATGGTCGGCACGATGCTGACGCCGGTGGTGAAGATGGCGACCGCGCGGGCGCGCTTCTCGCCGGTGAAGGAGTCGATGACGACGGACTGGGCGATCGGGGTGAGGGGAGAGCCGCAAGCGGATTGCACGACCCGCCACAACACCAACTCGCCAAGCGATGTGGAGAGACCGCACATCAAGGTGGCGACGCCGAAGCCGATAATCCCCCAGATCATCGCGCGACGGCGACCGAAACGCGCGGAGATCCAGCCCGCGAGGGGTATGGTCACCGCGGTCGCGATCAGGTTTGACGTGACCACCCAGGAAATCTGATCCGGGCTGGCCGATAGCGCGCCTTGTATCTGCGGTAGCGACACATTGGCGATGGTAATCGTGGTCGCGTAGAGGGTCGTGACCAGCGTGCAGGTGATCAGGAGCCACACTAGGCCGCCGCCATCAACCCGGGATTGCGCGTGGCAAGCAGCGGGCGGACCATGCGCCCGAAACGTTCGGCCTCTTCGTGATGCAGATATCCGGAGAGGCAAAACGAATGACAACCCGCGTCAATGAATTGCTGCAAGGTGGTGGCGCATTGCTCGGGATTGCCGACCACGGCGATGCCGGCGCCGCGCCTGAACCGCGTGAGACCGCTCCACAGATGCGGGGCGATCCACAGGCCCTTTTCCGCGACCAGTTCCTGAACCCGCCGGTTGGCCATGGAGTTCGCGGTATCACGTTTTAGGATCTCGCGAGCGGCTTCCGGGATGTTGCGCACCAGTCGGTCGGCGGCCTCCAGCGCTTCTTCCTCGGTCTCCCGGCAGATGATCTGCAGGCGCATCCCGAAGCCGATTTCCTCTTCCCGTCCATGTTCACGCGCCCGGGCGCGGATGTCGGCGATGTTCGCGGCGATACGCTCGGGTGTGTCACCCCAGAAAAGGTGCACGTCGGAATGCTTGGCCGAGAGGTTCCAGGCTTCACCGGAACCTCCTCCCAGATAGAACCGGGGATGCGGCTTCTGAAACGGTTTCGGCTGGATGCTGGCCCCGGTCAGGGTGTGGAACCGACCGGCGAAATCGAGAGGCTCTTCGGTGGTCCAAAGCGCCTTCAGGATCGAAACCTCCTCGTCCATCAGGGCGTAACGGTCTTCCTTGGCGTATGTGATCCCCTCGGCCTTGATCTCGTCCTCGGCCTGACCGGCGATCAGGTTGACGCGGATCCGCCCGCCGGACATCTGGTCGAATGTGGAGATCATCTTGGCGAGCAGCACCGGGTTGATATAGCCGGGCCGCGCGGCGATCAGCGGCGCCAGTTTGGAGGTATGGGCGGCAACGAACGCGCCGGCGATATAGGCTTCCCAACAGCGCTGGTCGACGGGGATCAACAGGTATTCGAACCCCGCGTCCTCGGCGGCGGTCACCACGCGGCGGATGTGCTCCGGATTGATCTCCACGCTGGCGGAAGGGTCTCCGAAAGCGGTGCTGTCCCCGCTGGTGGGAAGAAACCATCCGAATTCAAGCTTTCTCGTCATGAACTCCCCCGTCGATGCTCCCGAGACGTCAGTCGCGGGCGCCGCGTACCAGGCGACCCGGCAGAGCCTCGGTCGCCTCGCCATGACGGTACACGATCTCGCCGGAGACAATGGTCGCGTCGTAGCCGGTCGTGCGTTGCACCATGCGGCGCCCGCCGGCGGGCAAGTCGTAGAGCACCTCCGGCGGCAGGATCTTCAGATTCTCGTAGTCGATGACATTGATATCGGCTTTCTTGCCGACCGCCAGCAATCCCCGATCCAGAAGCCCGATCGCCTCGGCGTTGTCGCGGCTCAGCCGCTTGATCGCCCAGGGTAGTGGCAGCTTTTCGCCCCGCTCGCGGTCCCGCGTCCAATGGGTCAAGAGATAGCTGATCGCGCTGGCGTCGGTGAGCACGCCGACATGCGCGCCGCCGTCGCCGAGCCCGATTAGCGAGTTCGGATCCCGCATCATGTCCATCACGGTGTCCAAGTCGCCATAGGCGTAATTCGAAAGCGGACGGTACAGGATCGCGCGCCCGTCATTCTCCATCAGCATGTCGAAGCAGGCTTCCTCGGGTGACCGGCCTTCGCGTTCAGCCCGCGCCGCGACCGACATGTCCGGTGACGGCTCATAGTTCGGTGGATCGCCCAGAAGGAAGATCCGATCCCACTTGGTCACCCGACCGTGCATCAGATGTTCCTCCTGACGTTCGGTCAAAATCCGGTGGCGGAACGCCGGGTCGCGAAGGCGCGCGACTTTCTCGTCGTGCGGCAGATCGGCGATCTCGCGCCAAGCGGCGCAGCTCATGAAGGGGTTGAGCGAGATCTCGAAGCCAAGCATCACGCCCGTGGGGCGGGTGAGGACCTGACCGACGATCTTGGCGCCGTCGGCGTTGGCCTCGGCGATATCAGCCATCGTCTCGCGCCACAGCTCCGGGCGGTTGTCGCGTTGCAGGACGGTGATGGTCATCGGGCGCCCGGAGGTCTTGGCCATCTGGCGGAGCAGTCCCATCTCCTCGGCCGGATCGTCGAAGTCCGAGATCACTTGGAGCCAACCGCCGCCGGTCTCTCCAACCGCGCGTGAAATCTCCAGCAGTTCCGCGCCGGCGGCGCCCAGGGTCGGCGTCGGCGCGCCCGCGACCGTTCGGTGGTTGATTGTCCGGCTGGTGGAAAACCCGAGCGCGCCGGCCTTGATCCCCTCGGCGGCGAGGCGGGCCATCTCGGCCCGGTCCTCGGCGGTGGCGTCCTCGCGCGCGACACCGCGCTCCCCCATCACATAAACCCGAAGCGCCGCGTGCGGCACCTGCGCGACCACGTCCAGGTCGTAGCGCCGGGCGTCCAGCGCGTCCATGTACTCCCCGAAAGTCTCCCAGTTCCAGGGCAGGCCTTCGGTCAATACCGGTTCCGGGATATCCTCCACGCCCTCCATCAGTTCCACCAGTTGGTCGCGCTGGTGCGGCTTGCAGGGCGCGAAACCGACACCGCAATTCCCCATCATGACGGTGGTCACGCCGTTCCACGACGACGGATTGATCCGGTTCGACCAGGTCACCTGGGCGTCATAATGGGTATGAACATCGATGAAGCCGGGGGTAACGATGCGCCCTCTGGCGTCGATCTCCTCTCGACCTTGGGGTAGGTTTGGACCGATCGCCGAGATGACGCCATCGGTTATCGCGAGGTCCGCCGCGTAGGGCGTTCCACCCGAGCCGTCGATTATTTCGCCGCCTCTAATCACCAGATCCGGTTGATTGGTCATCTCGCGTCCTCCCGCTGTCCGATCGTGGCCGCTAGCGTGGTCGTTTTTCTTGCCCGTAACAAGGGCTGGGAGCGTTCTGGGTGTCGCGGGATCACACTTCTGCGATGCGCGCGTCAGCGGTCATCCGGTCGTGACCTCGGCCTTGGCGATACGGCATGATGACAAGAACCACGACGAACGAGCATGAGGGAGCGGGGATATGTCGATCTTGGCGATAGGCGGCGCGGGTTTCATTGGACGGCGGATGATCCCCATTCTGGCGGCGCAGGAGCATGAGATAACCTGCATGGATATCGATGTCGCCAGCGCGACCAAGGCCTTCGCCGATCTCGGCGACAAGGTGAAGATCGTGCGCGGGGACGTTACTCAGTTCGACGACGTGATCGGCGCGATCATGGAATCCAAGGCCGAGCGGGTGATCAATCTCTCCTATTTCATCGGCGAGTTGGCACCGCATGTCGCCTTCAAGCTGGATATTCAGGGAATGGACAATGTGTTCGAGGCGGCGCGGCGCACGGATGTCCGGCACACGGTCTTCGCGAGTTCCCTCGCGGTTACCGGCCCACAAGCGCATTTCGGCGATCACATGGTCAATGAGACCGACGAGCGGCGGGGCGACACCCAATACGCGGTCAACAAGATCACCAACGAATGGCAGGCCCATGACTATCGCCGGGCCTATGACATGACCATTACATGTATCCGCCCGGCCAACGTGACCGGCCCGGACAAGAAGTTCGGTTCCATCGATCACGTGAACTGTATGTGTCAGCCGGCCCGCGGCCAGTCCGTCAGTTTCCCCGTCGCCGACGCCATGCGTTGTGTCATTCATGTCGAGGACATGGCCGAGGTTTTTGCCCGCGTGCTGACCACCGACAAGCCGAAACACGAGACCTACAACTCGGGCGGGGCGACGGTCAGCATGGGAGAACTCGCCGGTCTGGTCCGCGAGTTTCTGCCGGACGCGGATATCCGCTTCGACGCCGAGACCGGTGGGCGAGAGACATCGGGCAACTTCCTGATCGACAACAGCCGGGTGGTCGAGGAGTTCGGCGTTCAATACGCGCCGCTCCGCCAGCGGGTGAAGGAAGTGATCAACGACATCCGGGCGGAGGAGGGACTGCCGCTGGTGGAATGACATTCCGCGACGGCGCGCGCTAAAGGGCATCGCGTGTTGACTTAGGCCTGTCATCCGGATGTAAAGCAACTTTCATCCGAGAGTCGCCAAAGAGTCTTCGACTTTGGAGAGGCTGCACCCAGCTGAACCGACTGGTTGGGGAGCGTCACATGGCAATTCCGGAAGCGCCAAATTCCGCAGCGGCGATGGCGATAGAGGTCATCGGTCTGAACAAGACCTTTAATCGCGATAAACGCGCGCTCAGATCAATTGATCTGAGAATCGCGCATGGTGAGATGGTCGCGCTGATCGGCGCCTCCGGTTCCGGGAAATCCACGCTATTGCGTCATATCGGTGGTCTGGTCGCGGCGGACCGGGGCGAAGCCGGCGGCGAGATCATGGTGCTCGGTGCGAGGATGCAGGCTAGAGGGCGTATCGCGTCCGACGCGCGCCGGGTCCGCGCTCGGGTCAGCGTGATCTTTCAACAATTCAATCTGGTCTCGCGCCTCACCGTACTGACCAACGTGCTCACCGGGCTGCTGGGGCGGATCCGAAGTCCGCGCGGTACTTTCGGTTTGTTCACGCGGGCCGAGAAACAGGCCGCCGTCGCGGCTTTGTCCCGGGTCGGGATTTCCGAGACCGCGATGCAACGCGCCTCGACCTTGTCCGGCGGTCAGCAACAGCGGGCGGCGATCGCCCGCGCTCTGGTCCAGGGCGCCGACATTATCCTGGCGGACGAGCCGATTGCCTCGCTAGACCCAGCGTCCTCGAAGCGGGTCATGGAAACCCTGCGTGACATAAACGAGGCGGACGGCAAGACCGTGGTCGTCTCGCTGCACCAGGTCGACTACGCGATGCGCTATTGCCCGCGAACAGTCGCGCTGCGCGACGGCGAGGTTGTCTATGACGGCGCAAGTTCGGCGCTCAACTCGGAAATGTTGCAACGCCTCTATGGCGCCGAATGCGACGAGCTACTCGGCGCCGTGGGCGGGCGTGTTGTTGATGAGGAGATCTCGCCGACAAGGACGCGAGAAGCCTTCGCCGTCGCGTGAGGTCGCCCAACTCGAGTTACCAACCACCCAAACCCAAGGAGTGTTCCCGTCATGAAGAAACTGCTGGCAAAGGCCGCCATCGGCGCGGCCCTGATCATGTCAACCGGCCCGGCGCTGGCTGATTTCAAGCCGCTCGAAGCTGATCCGACGGAAATCAATTTCGGCATCATTTCAACCGAATCGACCGCTAACTTGAAGCAGCAATGGCTGCCGTTCCTCGCGGACATGGAGAAGTGGACCGGCATGAAAGTGAAACCGTTCTTCGCCCCCGACTATGCCGGGATCATCGAGGCGATGCGATTCGGCAAGGTTCATGTGGCCTGGTTCGGCAACAAGTCCGGCATGGAGGCCGTCGATCGGTCCGGCGCCGAGGTTTTCGCCCAGCAGGTCGGCGTGGACGGTAAGCAGGGCTATTATTCCTATGTCATCACCCATAAGGACAATACTGCGCTGAACAGCCTCGATGACCTGCTGAAATGCGACAAGTCGCTCAATTTCGGCATCGGCGATCCGAACTCGACCTCGGGCTTCCTGGTCCCCAGCTACTATGTCTTCGCCAAGAACGGCGTTGACCCGAAAAAGTGCTTCAAGACCGTCCGCAACGCCAACCACGAGACCAACTTCATGGCGACCGCCAACAAGCAGGTCGACGCGGCGGCCAACAACTCCGAGCAGTGGGTGCGCTCCCACAACAAGGTTCCGGCCCTGGCCGCGAATGTGAAGGTGATCTGGAAATCGCCGTTGATCCCGTCGGACCCGATCACCTATCGCAAGGATCTGTCCAAGGAACTCAAGGCCAAGGTGAAGGGCTTCTTTCTGACCTATGGCCGCTTCGGCGCGCCGGCGGAAGTGAAGAAGGCCCGAGACATTCTGGCCGGCATGCAGCTGGCGCCGTTCGTCGACTCGAACAACACCCAGCTTTACCCGATCCGCCAGCTGGCGCTCTTCAAGGACAAGATCAAGATTCAGTCCAGCGCGCTCGACGCCAATGAAAAAACCGCGAAGCTCGCCGAGATCGACGAGAAACTCGCGACCTTGGGCGTGCTCTCCGACAACGTCGGCATGTAACCCTGCCTCCCGGTAATGGGGCGGTTTCCGGACATCTCGGGAACCGCCCGTCCTTTTACGCAATCTAGAAATTCAGGTGTCGGCATGAGCGATCTTTCGAGTACCAGCACCGTTTCAGCTTTGCCGCCGCGCGCGATTAAGCGCTCCGTCGGTAACATTCTTGGGTGGGGCGTCGCGCTGGCGATATTGGTCTGGGCCTGGGACGGGGCCGATATGCGACCGGCGGAACTGATCCGTGATTCCGGCAACATGGTGCACTTCCTTTCCGGATTCTTTCCTCCGAATTTTCTGGAGTGGGAGAGTTATCTGAGTGAAATGCTGGTAACGGTCCAGATCGCGGTTTGGGGTACCGTGCTCGCCGTTGTCTGCGCGGTGCCGTGCGGCATCCTGTCGGCGGAGAACATCGCGCCCTGGTGGATTAACCAGCCCATGCGCCGCGCCATGGACGCGGCCCGGGCCATCAACGAGATGGTGTTCGCCATGCTTTTCGTGGTGGCCGTGGGGCTCGGGCCCTTCGCGGGGGTGCTGGCTCTTTGGGTGCACACGACCGGCATTCTCGCCAAGCTGTTCTCCGAAGCCGTCGAGGCGATCGATCCGAGCCCGGTCGAGGGTATCCGGGCGACCGGCGCCAGCCGTTTGGAGGAAGTCATCTTCGGCGTTATCCCGCAGGTCATGCCACTTTGGATTTCCTACTCACTGTACCGGTTCGAATCCAACGTGCGGTCCGCGACGGTCCTCGGTATCGTTGGCGCCGGTGGGATCGGCATGATCCTTTGGGAAGTGATCCGAGGATTTCAGTACGCCGAGACGGCGGCGATTGTCATCACCATCGTCTGTTCCGTAAGCATCATCGATATCATTTCGCAGCGTCTGAGACGGTTGTTCATTTGAACTCTTCGCTATCATTCGGCCCGCCTGGGGTTTCGCGGCGAAATCACGGACGTAGGACGGCTTGCGGTTGCGCGACCCTGGGCAATATCTTCATGATGCCTTACCGCCCGCTCGGGCCTATATCGACCGGTTTGGCCCTCCTCCGCGCTAGCCGGTGACCTTAAACACGGAGATCAAGCATGACCGCCAATGGAGACATGATCATCGCGCTCGACAAGGAGCGGATGCAGGCGATGGCCGACAAGGATATCGGCAAACTCAAGAACATGCTGTGCAAGGATCTGGTCTACACCCATTCCTCGGCCCGACTCGACACCAAGGAAAGCATCATCGCGGGGATGGAATCCGGGGCCACGGTCTATAACTCGGTCGTGCCGTCGAATGTCGAGGCGTTGGATCTCGGCGACGCTGTGGTGCTCACCGGCAATGCCCAGATCAGCGTGAGCGCGAACGGCGAGCCCCGGAGCTTTGGGGTCCGGTTCACCGACGTCTATCAGAACCAGAACGGCACCTGGCGCATGGTGGCCTGGCAATCCACCAAGACGCCGGATTGAGTGGATAGGCGTTTGTGACTGGTGACCAATCGATAACCGTGTCGTCCTCGCTTAAGAGAGGTCGCTAGCCTCAACGTTGTCATCCCGCCCCCCGTTTACACGGGGGCAGGCGGCGGGACCCATTCCGCTAAATCGTCTTGGTAACCGTCACCTTGCATCAAAGCCGAGATGGATACAGCAAAGCGTCTCAAGAGCCAGTGGAATGGATCCCGGATCAAGTCCGGGATGACGGGAGGTGGGGGGCAACAGGCGTCACGAGACGAATCAGTCTTCCGTGGCCTTTGAATAGTCCGTGTGACTGACCTTCTCGAACCAGGCGGTGCCGGAGCCGTCCTCGCCGGTTTCGGACATGGCGAGATGAGTGAAGATCCGATCCGGCGCCGCGCCGTGCCAGTGCCGGGTATTCGGCGGGATGACCGCGGTATCTCCGGGGCGAAGCTCGCGCACCGGCTCGCCCTCGACCTGGACCCGCCCGACCCCGGCGACGGCCCAGAGGGTTTGGCCGACGGGGTGCTGATGCCAATCGGTACGGGCGCCGGGGCTGAAGGTCACGTTGGTGGCCCGCATCCGCGAGGGCGCCTCGCCGACCAGCACGGGATCCTGAAAAACATCCCCCGTGAAATTGTCAGCGGAGGCTTTCTTGGTCGGCCTGTCCTCGGCCCGGTGAAGCTTCAGCATGTCTCATTCCTTTCCTTTTCGTTGAAAGGTTGGTTTTACGAAGTTTAACGCGGTTTCTCGCGTCGTCGCATCACTGATGCGCTATTCCGCCGGACCCCGCGCCTTCGTGGCCGCCTCGTCCGGGATCGCGTCGGCTTCCCCGAGTTCCCGCCGCAGCCGCCCGGTCGCCGTTGCCCTGGCGGGGGAGAAACGGGCAAGACCGAGATACACGACGGGCGTCAGGTAGAGCGTGAAAACCGCCGCCAGCCCGAGGCCGCCGAAAACCACCCAGCCAATCGCCGACCGCGCCTCGGCGCCCGGACCGGTGCTGAGGATTAGTGGCAAGCCCCCGAGGATCGTCGAAATCATGGTCATGGCGATGGGGCGCAGCCGGGTGAGGGCGGACCTTTCGATCGCCTCGCGTACGCCGCAGCCCCGGTCGCGCAATTGGTCGGCGAACTCCACCACCAGAATACCGTTCTTGGCCATCAGTCCGATCATCATGACCAGGCCGATCTGCGAGTAGATGTTCAATGTGGTTTCGGTCAGTAGCAGGGCATGGATCGCCGCCGCGATGCCGAAGGGAACGGTGACGACAATGATCGCGGCGCTGGTAAGGCTCTCGAACTGCGCTGCCAGGACGAGGAAAACCACGACAATGGCGATGGCGTAGGTGATCGCCACCTCGCGCTCCGCCTCTTCCAGGGCTTCGGCCTCGCCAAGCAGGATCATCTCGACATCCTCGGGTAGGATCTCGCGGGCCAGCGCCTGAACATCGGTGATCGCGGTCTTCAGGTCATAGCCGTCGCCGATATCCGCGTCCAACTCCACCGCCCGCCGTTGCACATGACGGTCGAGTTCGGCGGCGACGCCGGATTCATGTAGGGAGACCAGGCTCGACAGCGGAACCAGGTCGCCGTCGCGGGTTCGTACATAGAGGTTCACAAGATCGGTCGGGTCCCGGATCGCCTCTCCCCGGGCCTCCAGCCAGATCGGAATGGACTCGTCCTTGATATTGAGGTCGCGAAGCTCCGCGCCGTCGATCATCACCCGTAGCGTCGCGGCGAGGTCTTGCAGCGGGATGCCGAGATCCGAGGCCCGGCGCCGGTCGATCTTAACCGCGAGTTGCGGCTGGTTCGGCTGGTAGGAGACGCGGACATCGGAAAGCTTGGGTAGCCGGTCCTCGATGGCTTGGGAAAGCTTGAGCGCGGTGTCGTAAAGATAGAGATAGTCATTGCCGATCAACGCGACTTCCAGTCCCCCGGCTGTGCTGCGCAGCCGTAGGCTGTTGCGGCTGAAAACCCGTACCCGCATGCCGGTGATCTGGTGCATCTTGCCGCGCAATTCCTTTATGATCTCCTGCTGTGACCGTGTTCTTTCCTCCCAGGGAGCGAGGGTGACGTATACGAAATCCCGGTTCAGGTCGTAGCGACCGACAAAGTTGAAAAGCGTCGTGGCCTCGCCGCTCTCGACATAGGGCCGCAGAATTTCCTCGACCTGCTCGGCTTGTTCATTGGTGTAGGACAGGCTGACACCGTCCGGCCCGGTGCCGAATACCGTGAACTGGCCACGATCCTCGGAAGGGACCAGCTCCTGCTTGAGGCCTCCGAAGACGAGCCAGGCCCCGGTGGCGATGACGATGGCGCCGGCTAGCACGATCAACGGCGCCGCTAGGCTCCAGCGCAGGGTCGCCGCGTAGAAGGTGGCTAGGCGTTCGCCGATCGACGTGACCGAGCTTCGCAGGCTCGTGTCGTTTGGCTTTCGATCCCCAAGACGGGCGGCGAGCGCCGGCACAAGGGTCAGGGCGACGAAGGAGGATATCGCCACGGATACCGCCAGCACGAAACCGAACTCGCGGAACAGCCGCCCGGCGGTGCTGGGCAGAAAGGAGATCGGCACGAATACCGAGATCAGGGTCAAGGTCGTCGCGATGACAGCGAAGAAAACCTGCCGGGAGCCCAGAACAGCCGCGGCTCTTGCTTTCAGTCCTTGGGCGCGGCGGCGCTGAATGTTCTCCAGTACCACGATCGAGTCGTCGACAATCATCCCGGTCGCAAGCACCAGCGCCAGCAGGGTGAGAATGTTGATGGAAAAACCGAGCAACCAGATCGCCGCAACCGAACCGATCAAGGCGACGGGAATGGCCACGCAGGGGATCAGGGTCGCGCTGGGCGAGCCGAGGAAAACCCAGAGCGTGGCGATGACGATCAACACCGCCAGACCCAGGCTGATGAGTACTTCGCGGATCGAGCCCCGTATGAACACGGCGTCGTCCGAGATGGTGGTGATCTCGATACGCTCGAAGCGATTGTTCAACCTCTCGACGGCCCTGGATACGCCCTCGGAGATCTCGATCGTGTTGGATTGCGCCTGGCGGATGATGCTGACGCCGATCACCGGCTCGCCATTGACGCGAACGAGAGATTCCGGGTCTTCGGGTCCGAAATACACATCCGCGACATCGCCGATCCGAATAGGCTCGCGGATCACCAGAGCCTCGACCTCGCGCGCGGTCTCCACCGTGGCGTCCGCGCGCACCAAGAGTTCCTGGTCCCTAGAGCCGAAGCTGCCGGTGGGAATGTCGAAGGGCGCGGTATCCAGCACCTGGATCACATCGCCGACCGAGAGCTGGTAGGAGCTGAGGCGCAAGGGATCGAGGACCACCCGCAGCAGGCGTCTTCGGTCACCGAAGATCGTCACATCCGCGACGCCGTCCACCGAGATCAGGGCCGGCACCACGTCCTTCTCGACAATCCGGGTAAGCTCCTCTTCGCCAAGGCCCGGACCCGTGACGGCGAGACGCATGACGGGACTTGAATCCGCGTCGGCCTTGACCACGGTCAATTGCTCGACATCGGCGGGCAAGGTGCCCTCGATCCGGCTGACCGCTTCACGCACATCGGCGGCGGCGATATCGAGATCGACGCTCGGGGAAAACTCGGCCCGCATGCGGAAGTTGTTCTCCTCGCTGGAGGAGCGGATCTCCTTGACCCCGTTGACCCGCGCCACCGCGCCCTCGACCAGGCTGGTGACCGTCGCGTCCATGGTTTCCGGCGAGGCACCCTGGTAGATGCCGCGTATGGTCACGATGGGGCGGTCGATATTCGGCAACTCCCGAACCTCGACCGCGACCAACGCGGCGAAGCCCGCCAGCACGATCAGCAGACTCAGCACCAACACCAGAAGCGGCCGGCGCACGCTGAGAGAGGCGAGGTCCTCGCGTTGGGTGTTCATGATCCCGGGTTTTTCGCGCTCGCGATCGAAACCTCCCGGCCCTCGCGCATGAGATGAAAGCCCTCGACAACGACAAGGTCGCCGGGCTTGAGCTCCGCGTTGACGAGGATAAACGCTTCCTGACGTTGAACGATCCTGGCGGGCACGCGGCGAGCCTTGCCGTCCTGGACCGCCCAGACGAAGGACCCTCCGCCGTCCCATTGCACGGCAATCTCGGGTACGACGGGATAGGACGCGCCGATGATGTCACTCGCGACCCGGAAACTCATGCCTGGTCGAAGCGCGTCATCCGCGTTTTCGAGACTGGCGCGTACTCGGAACGTGCGGGTCCGGGTATCGATCCGGCTGCCGACGTCGAGAACCGCGCCCTCGCGCTCGCCGCCGCGATCCGACCAGGGGCTTGCGGTGATCCGATCGCCCTTGCCGATTTTCCCCAACAGAGCCTCGGGGACATCGAAGCCGACCAGGAGAACCTCGCGCTGGTCCAGGGAAGTCACCGGCGTGTCGGTGTCGACCCGGTCGCCTACATCCAGATCCGTCAGACCGGCGCGGCCGGCGAAGGGCGCGACCATGACCCGGTCGGCGAGCGCGACCTCGGCTTGAGCGAGCGCGATCCTCGCGGCCTCCAGCGCGCTTTTCGCGTCATCATGGGTGGAACTCGCGACCGCGCCGCTGGGCATCAGGCGATCAAGGCGTTTGAAGGTACGCAGCGCGTCCTCGAGCCGGACGCGGGCGAGATCGACCGCCAGTTGTTCGGTTTCGCTATCCAGCTCCAGCAGTACCTGACCGGCTTCGATCCGGTCGTCGGCGCTAAAATTGATCCGGGTGATTTCGCCCGCCGCCGCCGGGTGTAGGGTCGCCGAGCGGGCGGCCTGGCTGGTGCCGACGACCTGGATGCGGATTTTCTCGCGCCCGGAAGTCACTTCCCGCGCGACGATGTTGACGCTTTTCGTCTTGCCGCCACGTTTGGTCGCGACGGCCTCGGCCGATCCCAGGAGTGGCAGCACGTAAAGCCAGCCCGCGGCCACGATCGCGGCTACTATCCCGATGATCAGCAATTGTCGCGGCAAGGTCATTCGGGGCGGTTCCATATGACAAAGGGGCGGGGCGCCCGCATGAGCGCGATGATAGTACCGATTATCCAAGGCTCCAATTCAAATGCGGCTCGCTGGTTTGGGGGCGTTTCGCTAGGATATTCAGAGCGCCACCAACGCTCTATTCTGCTCATGCAAGGAGTTTCATCGGGATGATCGCATGGCCGAACCGGACACGGAGATACTTGTTATCGGCGCGGGGCAGGCCGGATTGGGGTTGAGTTACTATCTGTCCCAAGCGGGGGTGGATCACCAAGTCATCGACAAGGGAAGGATTGGGAATGCGTGGCGTTCCGAGCGATGGGATTCCTTCTGTCTAGTGACCCCCAACTGGTCGATACAATTGCCTGGCGCGGTTTACGACGGGGATGATCCCGACGCCTTCATGCCGAGGGATGAGTTCGTCGCCTTTATGGAGAACTGGGCGCGGGCGTTCGGCACGCCGGTTCGCGAGAATGTCGAGGCGACGGCGGCGCGGCGCGCGGATGCCGGGTTCGAGGTTTCGACCAGCGCCGGACCGATCCGCGCGGGCAAGGTTGTGGTTGCCACGGCGACTCACCAGAAGCCCAGGCGCCCGGCGTTGTCCGGCGATCTTCCAGGATCGGTCACGCAGATCGACGCGACGGCGTATCGAAACGCGGGACTGTTGCCGGACGGCGCGGTGCTGGTGGTCGGGTCGGGGCAAACCGGCGCTCAAATCGCCGAGGAACTTAACCAGGCCGGGCGCAAGACATACCTGTCGGTTGGTGGGACTGGCCGGCTCATTCGCCGATATCGCGGCCGAGACTGTATCGCCTGGCAGAAGGACATGGGGCTGCTCGATCGAACCCCGGATATGCTGGAGGATCCGGCGCATCGTTTTCGTGGTGACCCACATGTGTCCGGCAAGAACGGTGGCCACACGCTTTCACTGCATGACTTTCACCGCGACGGGATCACCCTGCTCGGGCACCTGGTGGGGGTCGAGGGGAGGGCGCTCCGTTTCGAAGATGATCTGCGCGCCAATATGGCGAAGACCGATGCCTATGCCGACGCGTTCATGGCAAGCATTGACCGGCATATTGATCTTTCCGGCCTCGACACTCCGCCACCGACACCGGAAGAGCTATCAGGCGGTCCTCCGAATGATGACTGGACCATCCCGTCGATCCGCTCGCTGGACCTGGGAAGCGCGGGAGTTTCGACGGTCATCTGGGCGACCGGTTTCAAATTCGATTTTTCCTGGATCGAGGGCGCGGTTCTGGACTCCTTCGGCTATCCGGTCACCGATCGTGGCGTAACCGAAGTGCCGGGACTGTATTTCACCGGGCTGAATTGGATGCACAAGCGCAAGTCCGGCATCCTTTACGGCGTGGACGAGGACGCCGCGTATCTAGCCGAACGCATAGTCGAGGGCTAAGCGTTCGGCGCCGGCTCAGGCGCGGTCGTTTCGCGCGATGTCATCGTCCTCCCGGTGCAAGGCATCCGGCCCGATATCGCGCAGCACGGGCACGCCGATCTGGGCCATGACCTTGTTCACCTCGTCATGCAAAATCTTCACGGCCTTCGCCGCGCCGGCGTCCCCGCCGGCGATCGCGCCATAGAGGGTCGGCCGTCCGAGGAACACGAACTTGGCGCCCGAGGCCAGCGCGATCACGATGTCGGCGCCGCGTCTAACGCCGCCGTCCATCATTAGGGTGATCCGGTCACCGACCTCCGCGTCCAGGCGGGGCAGAACATCAAGCGCCGAGACCGCGCGGTCCAGCTGGCGGGCGCCGTGGTTCGAGACGATAATCCCGTCGACACCGGCCTCGGCGGCGCGAATGGCATCGTCGACACGCATGATACCCTTGATGATCAGGGTGCGCGGCCAAAGCTTGCGAAAGGTCTCGATATCCTTCCAGGTGACGCTGTTCGGCAGCTGGGTGGAGAAAAACTCTCCCACGGTGGCCGCGTCGGCGCCCTCGGGGGCGTGGGCTTGCCAGTTCGGCAGCATGGCGATGCCGTGCATCATGTAATCCTTGAACCACATTGGACGGCGCAAGGCGTCGAGTTTGTTGGCGAGCGATAGCCGCAGCGGACGACCGAATCCATTGCGGCGATTGCGCTCCCGGTTGGAACTGACGGGCACGTCCACGGTGACTACCAGGGCTTGGAGGCCGAGATCGGCGGCGCGCCTGACCTGGGCCTCGGCGATGGATCGATCGCGGGCGGTGTAGATCTGGTACCAGCCGTGATCCGGCGCGATCGCGGCCATCTCCTCCATGGACGCGGTCGCGGCGCCGGACATGATGAAGGGGACATTCGCGTCCCTGGCCGCCCGCGCCAGCATGAGATCGCCGCCCCGACGGTAGTTGCCGATCCCCCCGGTCGGCGCGATGCCGTAGGGGCTGGAATATTCCCGACCGAACAAGGGAACGGATTGATCCAGTTTGGAAACGTCGACCATGTAACGTGGTGCCAAGGACCGGCGCTTGAAAGCGTCCTCGTTGCGGGCCAACCCCTCCTCGTCGTCGACGCCGCCTTCGATGAAATCATAGACGACTTTCGGAATCCGCCGCTTCGCCAGGATTCGGAGATCCTCGAGATTGACGCAGTCATCGATTTTCATGCGGTGTTCCTCGTTGGGAGTGCGGTCAGTTGAGAGTTTGCGGAATTCGTGTGGGTTCGAAAAGCCCGCGCGTGCCGTGGCGTCACCACCAATGCGATCTTTCGCCGTGTCCGGGCGCTTCCTTGACCCATGGTGAGCCGAGGGAGCACTCTCCCCGCCGGATTTCCAACCCGGAGTAAGAAGATGACCGCGTCCGATCCAAGGCTCTGTTGGCACGAAACCGCCGAGATTGATGGCGCGACGGTACGGGAATTCACGATTCACGCGCCGGACCGACCGATTACCGGCGTGCTTTGGTGGGGTGAAACCAGCCGACCGGGATCGCCCATGGTCTGCTACGGGCACGGCGCCTCGGGCGACCGGCACCAACGACCCATCCCACGCATCGCCGGACAATTGGCCAGGGACCATGGATTTTTCGGCTTGTCCATCGACGGACCGGTGCATGGCCGCCGTCAAGTCGGGCCGTGGGGGCGCGAGGCTTTTTGGCCTGAGAAACGCCGCAAGGGCTCAACCGAGGAGATGGTCCGGGATTGGCGTTTGGCGCTCCGCATGATCTCGGAGCTGCCGGAGGTCGGGGCTGGGCCGGTCGGTTATTGGGGGTTGTCCATGGGAACCATCTATGGCGCGCCCTTCGTCGCCGAGGAACCAAGGATCTCCGTCGCGGTGCTTGGCCTCATGGGGCTGATCTCCGATCCGCCTCACTACAGGCCGATCATTGAGCAGGCCGCCAGGTCGATCACCTGCCCGGTGTTTTTCCTATGGCAGCTGGAGGACGAGCTGTTCACCCGCGAGGAGTGTCTGGCGCTGTTCGACGCTTTTGCCTCGGAAGACAAAAGGCTGCACGCCAATCCGGGCCTACATCCGAATGTCCCTTTCGAGGAACTCGACTTCGGCACCGAGTTTCTGTCCAGCTTTCTGAGCGGGACCCGCCCGCCGCGCGAGGTGATGTTCGCGATTAGCGAATAGGCGGGCGGTGGAAGTCGCGAACCGTCCTACTCGAACAACGCGAACATTTCCTGGAACGCCGTCAGTTGGTTCCCCGCCGCCGAGGAGGGAACCAGGATCGGGGTGCGGATGCCGGCGTCGTACCAGGCCTCCAAGCCCTCGAGAATTTTGGCCGGCGGGCCGAACAGAGTGGTATCCGCGAGCCATTTGTCGCTAAGACAGTCAGGGATACGTTCCGGCGCGCCCTCGGCGATGGCTTTCTCGACTCCGGCCATCTCTTCCTCGTGTCCCGCCTCGCGCCAGTAATTGCGGTAATTGGTCAGCATTGCGTAGCTGGTGAGCGTGCGGCGGTTCACCGCCTTGGCCGCCTCGACATCGTCGGAGATGCAGGTCGGGATCATATTGCCGATATAGAACGCCGGATCCTCGCGCTTAGCCGCCGGCAATGCCGAGAGCGAGTCCGTCATGTGCGAGCGCGCGCCGTTGGCGAAGACCATGCCCTCGGCGATTTCGGCGGAGAGAGCGATCATTTTCTTGCGCAGGGTCCCCAGCACCAGGGGCGGTAACTCGCCGACACGGTCGGCGGCCCTGAGGTCCGCCACGAATTCCCGCATGTCGCCGAGGGGTTTGCCTACCTTGACGCCAAAGCGGGCATGGGCGGGCGCGTGACTGACACCGATCCCGAAACTGAAGCGACCGCCGGACACTTCGTGAATGAAAGCCGCGCTCTGGGCGTAGTCCAACGGTGTGCGCCAGTAGATCGGCGTGACCGAGGTGCCGAACGGGATGCGCTCCGTGTTGAAGGCTAGCGCGGTGGCAAGTGACATATTGTCCGAGAGCGAGGGCAAGTACAGCCCGGCGAAACCGCGCGTCTCGGCCTCCTTGGCGACCTCGAGGATGCGATGCCGGCGGCCTGGAACGGCGGCAAGGGACAGGGCGGGCTTGGCGATGGGCATGGCGCCCTCCTTCTAGGAATGCTGTTTTTCGACACCGGACTTATCGCGCGGCGCGGGTCGGGTTATCCCGCGCTTTTCTCGAAGACGAAGGCGTCAAGGGACTGTTGGGCCTGTTGGCGCAGTTCGTGCCACTTCGCGGCCCCGCCGTAATAGGCGAGGCTACCGGGCTCTCCCTCGCCATGGCCGTTGTAGTACGAAATACAGTCCCTTAGCGGCGCGGTCAGAATATCGGCCTGCTTGCAATGCTCCGCATAGGCGTCCTCGGGCGCTTTCTTGACGTCCACGATGTCGGCGCCCCGGGCCTTCAGGGTCTCCATCATCCAGGCCACGTAGTCGGTATGCGCCTCGATGGTGCGCACGAAGTTGAACTGACCGCCGCCGCCCTGGGGGCCGGACATGATGAACAGATTGGGAAAGCCCTGGCTATGAATGCCGAGATAGGTCCGAGTGCCTTCCTCGGCCCACTTGGCCTGTAGGGTCCGTCCGCCCCGACCAGTGATCATGTTGAAGGTCGAGGTCGCCATCCATTGAAAGCCGGTCGCGTAGATCAGCACGTCGACAGGGTATTCGACGCCGTCATGGACCACGCCGCGCTCGTTGATCTCGCTGACGCCGCGTGGGGCGGTGTCGACAAGCGTGACATGCGGTTCGTTGAAGACCGGCAGGTACTCGTCGTGAAAAACCGGGCGCTTGCAGCCATAGGGATAGTAGGGCTTCAAGGCTTCAGCGGTTTTCGGGTCCTTGACGATGGCGTCAACGCGGGCGCGGATCTGTTCCATGATCCGAAAGTTCGTGTTCAGCTGTTTTTGGATCAGTTCCTCGGGCGACAGCTTGGTTGTGTGCTGTTTCTTTTCCTTCTGAAAATCCACCTTGCCGGAGAGATAGGCGTCGTTGCCCTGTAATGCAGTGCGACCGGAGGAGATCTTGGCGAGCCTCTCCCGCCGCGCCACGGCCCAGCCCGGCTCCTTAGACCAGGCGTCGATCTCCTCCTGGGTCGTCGCCCGCTGGTCACGCACATCGATCGAGGAGGGCGTGCGTTGGAAGACATAGAGCTCGCTCGCGACCTTGGCGAGTTCGGGAACCGCCTGCACGGCGGTGGCGCCGGTGCCGATGATGCCGATGCGCTTGCCCTTGAGGTCGACGTTGTAGTTCCAGCGCGAGGTGTGAAACGCATCGCCCTTGAAACTTTCCATGCCTTTGATCCGCGCCAGTTTCGGCGTGGTCAAAATACCGTTGGCGAGGATGACGTAGCGGGCTCGCATGGCGTCGCCGCGGTCGGTATGCACGGTCCAACGGCTGGTCTCCTCGTCCCAGACCGTCTTGTCGACCGTGGTGTGGAACAGGCACCGCTCATAGAAGCCGTCCTTTTCGGCGATCTTTTGGCAGTATTCCAGGATCTCGAAGCCCGACGCGAACTTCATCGTCGGATAGTACCCCATCTCCTCCAACAGCGGCAGATAACTGTAGGATTCCACGTCGCAGGCGATGCCTGGGTAACGGTTCCAATACCAGGTACCGCCGACATCGCCGCCCTTCTCGCAGAACCGGACATCGCGAATGCCCGCGCGCTTGAGCTTGTGCCACAGAAGCAGACCGGAGAACCCCGCGCCGACCACCAGAACCTCGCATTCGTCGGACAACGGCTCGCGCTCCACCGGGGCGGTGGAATAGACGTCCTCCAGATATTTCGAGAATTCTCCCTCCATTGCCATGTAGTCGGCGGCGCCGCGACGGGCCTCCTTGAACTCCCGATACTTGGCCTGTTCCTCGGCGTTGAACACGGCGCCCGCCGGTGGCTCCGGAAGGGTCTTGAGAGACATGTCCGAGATCGCCGCGTAACCCGAGCCGGTGATCTTGTCGCTGGCGATCGCCGCGCGGGTGTTGAAGCTCTTCAAGCCGGTAGATGGATCAAAATGGATCGACAAGATGCTGCCCCTTTATGGGAATTCCTCAAGGTTTCACGGCCATTTTCGCCGTTTTGCCGGGTTAATAACAGGCCAAGTTGTCCAATGCGTGGTTGCTTGTCCAATCATCGCCCATTCGATGTCATTCAAAGGCGGCCCTTGTGAGGCTGCGAGAAACCGTTCGAGAGGAAAGATCATGCCCGAGACACCCGTGGTCACAACCATGCTCGCTGACTTCGCGCTCGCGCCGGCGGGCTTCGGCGCCGATGTCACCGAAGCTGGTCTGCGTTCCTTCGTCAACATCATCGGTTGCGCCATCGGGGGCGCGCGTCACCCCGCGAGCGATCTCGCCTTCGAGGTCGCCAGCGAATTTGCCGGAGCACCGGTCGCGACGGTCATGGGGCGGGATCGGCGCGTTGATGCCTTGAGCGCGGCTTATCTGAACAGTCTGGCCGCCAGTGCGCATGCTTTTGACGACACACATCTTTCCACGGTGCTGCATCCCGCGGCCCCGGTCTCCAGCGCGCTTCTGGCGGTGGTCGACCGGCAAGCCGCGTCGGGCGGCCCGGTGATTTCCGGTCAGGCGTTTCTCGAGGCATTCACCCTTGGGATAGAGATTCAGTGCCGGCTTGGCGTGGCCCTGTTGCTGCCACCAGCCGAAGGGCAGGTCGGCTGGTACGCCAGTGGGGTCGCCGGCGGCATTTCCGCGGCCGCCGCTTGCGCGCGACTGCTGGGGCTTTCAGCGGAGCAAACCCGCTGGGCGATCGGGATCGCCGGAAATCAGGCGTCGGGTTTCCGCCAGACCCACGGCAGCATGTGCACGAGCTTCGTGCCGGGGCACGCGGCGCGATGCGGGTTACAATCCGCGGTGTTGGCGCGGCGAGGCTTCACCGGATCGGACGCGGCGCTTGAGGGGGCCAACGGCTTTTTCGATGTCTTCGCGCATCGCGCCAACCCGGTGGCCGCGATAGCCGATCTCGGAAATGTTTGGCATGTGCTTGATAACGCCTTTAAGCCCTATCCCTGCGGCATCGTCATTCATCCGGTGCTGGACGCCTGCCTCGCGTTGACCGAGGCGCGGGTATTCGCCGCCACGGAGGTGAAAGCGGTCCGCGCGCGGGTAAACCCGCTGTGCCTCACGCTTTGCGACCGTCCGGCGCCGGCTGACAGCCAGTGGGCCCAGGTGAGTGTCCAACACTGGATCGCGGCGGCCTTGGTCCGCGGCAAGGCGGGACTGCCGGAGGGAGCGGACGAATGCGTGAACGACCCGAATGTCATCGCCATGCGGGCCAAGGTCGAGGCGACGGGTGATCCCGCAGTCCCGCGGGACGGCGGTGTCGTGGAGATCGAACTTTCCGACGGCGCGGTTTTGACCGAGGCCATCGAACATTGCCGAGGCAGCATGGCGCGGCCGATGAGCGATGAGGAACTGTCCGGGAAGTTTTTCGGACAGGCTGCCCCGGTTCTTGGCGCGGACCAGGCAAAGGCCTTGCTCGAGATGTGTTGGAAAGTGGACGAGGCGCCGGAAATGTCTGAGATTTTGACGCGGTGCGTCCCGAAACAGGTGGGCTGACCCTGGTGGCGGGCCCAGCGGACGCGGTTTCCAAGAATGAAATAAAGCCGAGCGCTCGCGCGACCACGATCCCGCGACCGGTCGGAGCATGCTAGGCTTTACCCGAGATCTAGCCATTGTTACCGGCTTGTCGGACACGGTGACCCGCGTCGGTATCACGGAGGAAAAAAGGGGATGACGATGACCTATGAAAGCATGATCGCGGAAAGCGTTACGATCAGCGGAAACAACAATGAGCCTATTTCAGCCTATGTCGCGCGACCGCTGGGTGCCGGGCCGTTTCCCGGCGTGGTGCTGATCCATCATCTGCCGGGCTGGGATGAATGGTATCGCGAGGCGACGCGCCGTTTCGCGCATCATGGATACGCCGCGATCAGCCACAACCTTTATCACCGGGTCGGCCAAGGCAGCGCCGACGATGTCGCCGCCAAGGCGCGCGCGGAAGGGGGGGTCGCGGACTCTCAGATGATCGGCGATACCGAGGGCGCCGTGCAATGGCTGAAGGCTCAGCCGTATTCCTCCGGCAAAATCGGCGTGATCGGCAGTTGTTCAGGCGGCCGCCAGGCGTTCCTCTATGCCTGCAAAACCACGAGCATCGACGCTGTCGTGGATCTTTGGGGTGGCCGCGTGGTCCAGGCGGAGGACGATCGTCCGGAAAAGCAGCCGGTGCCGCCCATCGATTTCACCAAGGATCTCTCATGCCCCTTGCTCGGGATCTTCGGCAACGAGGACCGCGCGCCGACCGCCGAGCAGGTCGACATGCATGAAGAGGAACTCAAGAAACACGGCAAGGACTACGAGTTCCACCGGTATGACGGCGCCGGCCATGGCATCTTCTATTACTATACCCCCATGTACCGGGTCGAGCAGGCCAAGGACGGCTGGGAAAAAGTCTTTTCCTTCTTCAAGAAACATCTTGGAGGGTAAGCGTCATGTGCACGTCGATCGTCGAAATCGTCGAGGCCGAGGGCGCGGGCAAGGGGAGTGACGGTTGGTTCAAGGTGAGCCACGCCGTCGTCTCCTATGATCATCCGCACCATGCGTTGCTTGAGGAAGCGATCTCTCTCGACTTCGTCAACCACGCCCAAGGGGCCGGCGCCCGGGCGGCCGTCGAGTTGACGCTTGAGTCCGCCAAGGCGTTGAAAGGCGCCCTCGAGAGGGCAATCGCAGCGGCGGAAGAGGAGGAGAGCGAACGGCAAGGACCGATCGCCGCCTGACTCTCCTCGAGTTGAATCGTTGTGGGGTTCCGGCGCCTAAGCGTTTGCCCTTGCGTGGGGCTTCGCCTAGGTTGCGCCGGAATTGGAAGGCCAACACTTGCCGGGGAGCGGTGCGGGAATGAGTTTCGAGCGTCCATACGAGGGCATTCGTGTCGTGGACATGTCGCAGGGCGTGGCCGGACCTTATTGCGCAATGCTGCTCGCCCAACACGGCGCCGACGTGATCAAGGTCGAGCCTCGGGACGGCGATTGGGCGCGTAGTCTAGGTCAGGAATATGGCGACCATTCCGCGTTCTCCATCGCCGCCAATCTCGGCAAGCGCAGCCTCGTGGTTGACCTGAAGCACAAGGAGAGCCGCGCGGTCGTGGATCGTCTGATCGCCGAGGCGGATGTTTTCATCGAAGGCTTTCGCCCGGGCGTGATTGACCGTCTGGGCTACGGCCACGAGCGCTTGAAGGGGGTTAATCCCTCATTGATCTACGTATCGGTTTCCGGTTTTGGCCAGGCCGGCCCGATGCGCGAGCGTCCGGCCATGGATCCGCTGCTTCAGGCCTTCACGGGGTTCATGTCAGAGAATACCGGCGCCGATGGTATCCCGCACCGTACCCCGCTGATCCTTTTCGATATGTCGACCGCGCTATACGCCCAGCAGGCGGTGGCGGCGGCGCTTTACGCCCGCCGGGATCACGACCAGGGACGCAAGATCGACCTCAGCCTGATGGAAGCCGCGGCGGCGGTCCAGGCGATCCGGCTGATGGATGGCTATCGCGAAGGGCCGTATCACGTTGCCTCCGCCCCCTCGGGCACCTTCAAAACCGAGGATGGCTGGCTGCAGATGATCGTGGTCAAGAACACCGAGTTCGAGAAGCTCTGCAACGCCGTCGCCTGGCAAAGCTTCCTTTCGGATCCGCGTTTCGAATCCAATCTGAAACGGCGCGAGCACGCTGATTTCCTGATTGGCGAGGCGCGCAAGCTTTTCGCCACCGGAACCACCGCGCACTGGCAGGCCGTGCTGACCGAGGCTGGTGTCCAGAATGAAAAGGTTCAAAGCTATCGCGAATATGCCGAACACCCGCAAGCGGCGGCGGTGGAGTCGATTGCCTGGTTGAAACAGGAAGGGTCCGACGAGGCCTGGCCGGTGCCGAACATGCCGGGCGTGCCGAAACTCGTCCAGGACGATCGCCACGCGATTTCACCGACCCTGGGACAGCATAGCCGCGAAATTCTGCTGGAATACGGGTATGACGACAGCACCATTGACGCGCTTGTCGCCGACGGCGTGATCGGCTGATCATTCGCCGATCCGCCGGTTCAATCAATTCATTCGGAGTTACTGAGATCATGGACGTTCTGGACGCCATCGCCGGTCGCAAGTCGATCCGCGCCTTCAAGCCGGACCCGGTATCACGGGAGACCGTCGAAAAGATACTCCAGGCGTCCCAGCGCGCGCCAAGCGGGACTAACACCCAGCCATGGCATGTCTATGTTTGCGCGGGGGACGTGAAGCAAGCAATCACCGACGACGTCCTGGAACTGGTGAAATCCGACAAGGGCGGCTCCTACGAGCAGTACGACTACTATCCGGAGAAATGGAAGGACATCCACCGGGATCGGCGCCGGGGCGTCGGCTGGGGCCTCTATGGCCTGCTGGGCATCGTCAAGGGAGACCGCGAGGGCGCGGCGCGTCAGGGCGCGCGAAACTTCAAGTTCTTCGACGCGCCGGTGGGGCTGTTCGTGACCACGGATGCCTATCTCGGCCGCGGAAGCTGGTCGGATGCCGGCATGTATATCCAGACGATCATGCTGGCGGCCCGGGGTTTTGGCCTCGAGACCTGCCCACAGGCGGCTTGGATTCCCTACCAGGATGTCGTGTTGCGCCATCTAGGCGTTCCCGAGGACCAAGTCCTGGTTTCCGGCATGAGTCTCGGCTACCCCGACATGGACGCGATCGAGAACACGCTGGTCAGCGATCGCGAAGCTCTTGAAAATGTCGCGCACTTCCGCGGTTTCGATGGGTAGATCACAAGGCTGGTCCGACGGACGTCGGTAAGCACGGACGTGCTAAGGGCGCCGTTGTGGAGGAACTGGGAAAGGTCTATTTTCGAGGGGCACTCCGGCAATGCGCCGAAGAATAGCCAACCAAGGAAAGTGACCAGACAATGGCGGCGGTTCAAGCAACGCGAACGCGTACGGATTCATCGGTGGAACTGGATTTCGACGCCATTGTCATCGGTGCCGGAATCTCGGGTATGTACCAGCTGAACAAGCTGCGGGAGCTGGGGCTGAAGGCACGGGTGTTCGAGGCGGGAACGGGTGTCGGCGGAACCTGGTATTGGAACCGGTATCCCGGCGCGCGTTTTGACTCCGAGAGCTATTCCTATGGTTACTCGTTCAATCAGGAAATTCTCGACGAGTGGGATTGGAGCGAGTGCTTTTCCGGTCAGCCGGAGATTGAACGCTATTGCAATCTCGTCGCCGACAAGCTTGACCTAAGGCGTGATATCCAGTTTTCCGCGCGTGTCGCGGCGGCGCATTGGCAACAGGACGGCGGTTTCTGGACCATCACTCTGGATGACGGTTCGGTTCATCGCGCGCGGTTTATGATCACGGCGATCGGTTTGCTCTCGGCGCCGACCATGCCGCGTTTCGAGGGGATCGAGGACTTCCAGGGCCCCTGGTGCCATACCGGACTCTGGCCCAAGGAAGGGATCGACTACGAGGGCAAGCGGGTCGCGGTGATCGGTACCGGCGCGAGCGGGGTTCAGGCGATCCAGGAAATCGCCAAGACCGCCGGCCATTTGACCGTTTTCCAGCGGCGTCCGAACTGGTGCACGCCGCTGCATAACCGGCCGATTCCGAAGGAGGAGATGGAGGATATCCGCTCGCGATATGACGAGATCTTTCAGCTCTGTCGCGAGACCGCCGCCTGTTTCGTCCACACCATCGACCCGCGCGGGACCTTCGAGGTGACCGAGGAAGAGCGCAACGCGTTCTGGGAGGACCGCTATGCCGGTCAGGGCTTTGGGATCTGGCAGGGCAATTTCCGCGACATGCTGAACAATCGCGAAGCCAACGCCTTGATGTCGGACTTCGTCGCCGACAAGATCCGTCAGCGGGTCAACGATCCGGAAACCGCCGAGTTGCTGATCCCCAAGGATCACGGTTTCGGAACCCGCCGCGTGCCCCAGGAAACCCACTATTACGAGGTCTACAACCAGCCCAACGTCAAGCTCGTCAGCATGCTGGAACATCCAATCGAGCGGATCACCAAGACGGGTATTCAAACCAGCGAGGCGGAGTACGAGTTCGATGTCATCATCTACGCCACCGGTTTCGACGCGGTCACCGGCACCTTTGATCGGATCGATATTCGCGGCGCCGGTGGCCGGCGGCTTAAGGAGCGCTGGGTCGGTGGTCCGAAGAGCTTCGTTGGGCTGATGCTGGATGAGTTCCCCAACATGTTTATGATCATGGGGCCGCACGCCGCGCTCGGGAACAATCCCCGCAGCATCGAATACAATGTCGAATGGACAAGCGACCTGATTGGTTACATGACCGACAAGGGGCTGGAGCGAGCCGAGGCAAGGCCGGAATCCGTCACCATGTGGCAGGATATCGTCCACCAGAAAGCCGAGGGCCTGTTGGCGAACGAGATTGATTCATGGATGACCGGCATCAACATGAATGTCGAGGGCAAGCAGACCCGCACGATCGTGCGCTATAGCGGCACCGCGCCGGAATACCGCGCCACCTGCGACGCCGTCGCCGCGGGCGGTTACAAGGAATTGGATTTCGCTTAGCGGGCGGGCGGTGGCGCTTTAGACCGAACGGCGTCCCGCGAGATAGGTCACATCCACCGCGCCCACTTCCTCGGCGTGATTTTCGTTGGCCAGAACCTCGCAATTGTCTCCTGGGCCATAGGTGTGGGGTTTGCCGTTCTGGGTGATGGTGATCTCGCCGGACAGCACATAGAGCCGGGCGTCGAACGGATGTGTGTGATCCGGGTTATGCGTGCCCGCGGCCATGCCGCTTTCCTTGAGCTCGAACCCGTCACGTTGCAATTCGGCTTCCCAGGTCGCGCGATCCATCACTTATTCTCCATCCGTCAGCTGATTGGCGTAAGAATGCCTAGATCTTGGGTTTGGCGCAAGACACCAGAAAGTTAATGAAAACGGCATGAATCGAAAACGCGCCGCCTATGGGCGACGCGTTCGTCGACTGTCTTTGGTCGTGAAGCCCGATGGAAGGGTCAGGCGACGGCAACACCCTGGCGTGACAAGGCGTCGAGGCTGTCATCCAGTGCCCGGGCATAGCGATCGAACATGTCGTCGATCTCGCTCTCGGTGATCACCAGGGGCGGGCAGAAGCACATGGAGTCACCGACAGGACGGGTGATCAGGCCGTGCTCCAGGCAGTAATTCCCGACCATCGCCCCGACATTGTCGGACGCCGCGAAGGCTTCCTTCGTGGCCTTGTCCTTGACCAATTCGGTGGCGCCGATCAGGCCGATGCCGCGAACCTCGCCCACCAGGGGGTGGTCGGCGAAGCTGTTCAGGCGTTCCTGATAGCGGCCGGCGACGGCCTGGACATGCTCGAGGATGTTCTCTTCCTCGTAGATGTTGAGCGTCTCTAGCGCCACGGCGGCGGCGACCGGATGACCGGAATAGGTGTAGCCGTGTCCGAACACGCCGAGCTTGGCACTGGCATCGGCGATCGCCTGATAGATATCGTCGCTGATCATCGTGCCCGAGATCGGCAGATAGCTGGACGACAGAGCCTTGGCGCAAACCAGGATGTCCGGCTTGATGTCATAGGTCTGGGAGGCCCAGAAATTGCCGGTCCGGCAGAAACCGCAAATCACCTCGTCGGCGACCATCAGAACGTCGTGCTTCTTCAGCACCGCCTGGATCTTCTCGAAATAGCCCTTCGGCGGCACGATGACGCCGCCTGCGCCCATGATCGGCTCGGCGAAGAAGGCGGCAACCGTTTCCGGACCCTCGTCGATGATCATCTGGTCGAGGTCGTTGGCCATGCGGGTGGCGAAATCCTCTTCGCTCTCGCCATTTTCGCCAAAGCGATAGTAGTGCGGATTATTGGTGTGCAGGAACTTGTCCAGCGGCACGTCGAACCCGGCGTGGTTCAGGTTCCGCCCGGTCAGGCTGGCGGCGGCCAGCGTGATGCCGTGATAGCCGTTCACCCGGCCAATGATCTTCTTCTTCTGATGACGACCGCGGGCGTTGTTGTAGTACCAAATGATCTTGATCGCCGTGTCGTTCGCCTCGGAGCCCGAGTTGTTGAAGAACACCTTGGAGACCGAGCTCGGCGCCAGACCCATCAGCTTCTCGGCGAGATCGATGCCGGGCAGATGCGATTTCTGGCCGAACTGATGATAGTAGGGCAGCTTCTGAAGCTGCTTGGTCGCGGCGGCGACGAGGCGCTCGTGCTGAAAGCCGAGCGAGGTCGACCAAAGACCGGCCATGCCTTCGATGTACTGTTTGCCACCATTGTCCCAGACATAGACACCCTCGCCGCGCTCGATGATCATCGGGCCCTGTTCCTCGTTGGCGCGGAAGTTGGTGTAGGGGTGCACGAGATAGGCGACGTCTCTCGCCTCTGGCGAGTTGGGCTGCAAGGGCATGGGGTCTCTCCAACGGATACGGCGACGCAAATGGCGTCGCGACTGAACTGGGGCCGAGCATAGCAGTTAAAAATCTCGGCGAAAGGGGAGAGTCGATCATCTTTGATTCGCCGGTTCTTCCTCCTCGTCCTGGTACTCGGCGATCTCGATGGCCGGTTCGGTTTCCAGGTCGTCATCGTCCCAGCGTGGCGGTTTGGCGGGGTTGTCCTGCCCCCAGCCATCGGGCTCCCACGGCTCCGAAGTGACCGGCGCTTGCGGAGTAGCGGTCGCCTCGAAGGGGTCCTCGTCTTCCGCGGCCTGTTGATCCGCGTCCAAAATCCGTTCGAGCGATTGCGCCAAACTCGCCATCAAGTCTTGAGCGGCGCGTTCGTCAACCTCCTGAAACAAGGCTTCGTAGTCCAGGAGTTCGCGATCCAGCATATCGGCGCGCGCGGCCTGGTTGGTGGCGCCGAGGGAGCGGAGCTGCTGGCGCGCCTCGTCGACCGTCGCTAGTGCCTCCGACGGGCTGATCACACCCTTGAAGGCAAGCAGCCGCATGAGATTAACGGTGAGCATGAACCCGGATAGCGCGAAGGCTTCCGACTTGTGGTCCATGGCGATGTGCTCCTGGGCGGCCAGTCTTTACCTTGTGAGCCCGCATTATGAAACAGGCGGCCTTCTTGGTCGAGCCGTCTCGGCGGCTTCAGGGGTCGTTCGCGAGGCCGAGGGTAGCCTGGTCGATCAATTGGCGTCCGCGCAAGGCCACCAGTTCCTTCCAGTCATCCTCGTCCGGATAGAGAGCCTTGCGGACTTCGTCCTTGATCGCCTTGCGCAGGGCCGCGTCGTCGGTGCCGCGGGCATGCAGCCAATGATCACCCCGGAGTGCGTTGAACACCCGCTGGACGGGGTAGGTCCCGAATTCCGCCGTGATCATCGACAAGCGCGCGTTCGGAAGCGCCTGTCGAACCCCGTATTCCATGGTGCCGGCAAGTGGGGCCGAGGTCGACGTGCCCGCCGCCGGGGAACTCAACCCGTTCTCGTACCACCGCTCGAGGCGCCTGAAATCCTCGGAATCAACCGCCGCGTTGCAGATCAGATCAGCTGTCCCATAGGGGCCGAGGCCGGTATGAAAATCGATAAGGCCGACGGCTTGGGCGTTTCCCGCGTGCTTTTCCAGGATCGCGCGGAGTGTCCGGTTCGACCAGGTCGGCGCGTGCCCGCCGAAGAACAGGCCATCGGGGTGGCTGTACTGTCCTTGGCTGATCGCGGCTTGCAGCGCGAATTGACCATGCTCGTCGGCATAAGCTTGCAGCGCCTTGTCGGCTTCGGCCCGTGCCTCGAGGCTCCAGTTTTCCGGAATGAGGAAACCGTGCAGCCGTGCGTAACCCGAGTTCTCCGGATACGGGCCTTCGTGATCGAGGAAGTTGCGGTTGAGATCGACATTGTCCTCGGTTACCCGACGCACATGCGCGAAACCATGCGGGTTGAGGGCATGAATCAGAACCACGCGCACGTCGCGCGGCAGGGCGGCGGGTCGATCCGAGTTGAGCCAGGCATATTGGCAAGCCGACCCGCAGGTTCCCTCGGTTCCGTGGGTGCTTGATATCAGCACGAGGACGCGCTCGGCATCGGGGGCGCCGACCAACCCGACATCCGTCGCCAAATCCTCGCCATTCGGCCCGTTAAGAGGATGCGGGACGGCTTCATGCCTTGCCAAATCGCCAAGGGCCGTCAGAGCGCCAAGGAATTTCGCGCGGGCTTCGCCGTAGTCACGCGAGAAGCTGTCGATCGGGTTCATCCGACGCGTCCTTTCGGTCTCGGTTTATTTAGGATCGCTTGCTGGAGGGGTGTCCAAGGATCAATCGGGAATGGGAAGAGTGACGTCAACCGACGTTCCCTTTCCCTGGGTACTTTCGATCTCGAGCGCTCCACCTTGTGCTTCGATGACATCCCTGCAGATCGCCAGGCCGAGCCCGCTGCCGGCCTCGCGCGAGGTGCCCTCGGTCGAGCTGACCAGGTGACCACCGCGCAGGCGCGCGAGTTGATCCGGGCTTATCCCGATACCGAAATCGCGGATTGTGAAGCGGAGATCGGAACCTTGCCTCGACGCCGCGATTTCAATCCGACCCCCGCGATGGGAAAACTTGATCGCGTTGCCCAGAACGTTTCTGAGAGCGCTCGAGACAATCACTTGGTCGACTTCGTCCGCGAGATCGGGTTGGGGAAGCTCAAGGCCGATCTCCTTGTGCTCTATCTCGCGTTCCAGATTGGCAATGACATCTCTCAAAATGTCGTTGAACGGCTCGAAATGGGTTCCGGACGGCAATTGTCCGGCGCGCGCGCGTCCCCAGTTCAAGAGGTCGGTTAGGACCTCGTTGGTCTTCTTGCCCGCCTGGTGGATTTCGTTGGCGTAGTCGGCGAGCCGGTCCGGTGGAATGTCCTCGGCCTGTCTGGAAATGATCTGGGCAAACCCCATCACGAGATTGAGTTGGCCTCGTAGATCGTGTCCGACCAACGTGAGAATTCGGTCCTTCTCCGTAAGGATGCGTTCAAGGGCGATATTCTGTTCGGCGATATGGGCCTGTTGCTCTCTGAGCATCAAGGCCGCGCGCTTCGCGCGTACGGTCATCGGTGGGACAATAAGCAGGGGACAGAGTATCGGCAGAATGATCGAGATCGGTTCCGCCCGCGGGTCAAAACCGATAAGCGCATAGGCCGTGAGGCAGATCGCGGCCGACGCGGCGACGCCCACCGCCGTGAGCAGAATCGTGTAGCGGGCGGTGCCCAGCCGATCCACCAGTTCAAGAGAACGACTGGTCCTCACCCCCGGCGGTGATGACAGGATGCCTGCTCGTTCGGCTTGATATGACTGTTCCGCCGTTGTCGCCACAATCTATCCAAGACCCGTGAAACCACGCTTCTCAATACCCCCGATGGACGCGGATTGCCACCTCGGCGACCTCCAGGCGCGCGCGAACATCCAGAAAAAGGGCCGTCGCGCGAAATCGAATCTTTGCTTATGACGCGAATCGCTTCACTTGCGCGGATTCGGCTGGTAGTACTCCCGCCTGGCACGGAAATTAAGTAGGCGCGACAGATCGCGCGAGACCGGAGGAAACAGGTTATGGCCTCAACTTGGAGTCCTAATTCTTGGCGTGGGTTCCCCATTCTCCAGGTTCCCGACTACCCGGACCCGGCGCGGCTCGCCGCCGTCGAGGCCGAGCTGGCGAGTTTTCCGCCGCTGGTTTTTGCCGGCGAGGCGCAGCGGCTCAAGAAAGCCTTGGGACGCGTCGCCGCGGGTGAGGCCTTTTTGTTGCAAGGTGGTGATTGCGCCGAAAGTTTCGCCGAATTCTCCGCGAATAACATCCGAGATACCTTCCGCGTGTTGTTGCAGATGGCCGTGGTCATGACCTTTGGCGGACATGTTCCGGTCGTTAAGGTCGGACGTCTCGCCGGACAATTCGCCAAGCCGCGGTCCAAGCCAACCGAGGTCCAGGGCGATGTCGAGCTTCCCAGCTATCGCGGCGACATCGTAAACGGGATCGACTTTTCCGAGGCCTCGCGCCATCCGGACCCAGAACGATTGTTGAAGGCCTATAACCAATCGGCCTCCACGCTCAACCTGCTGCGCGCCTTCGCCCAGGGTGGCCTGGCCAACCTGGAGGAAATTCACCGCTGGACGCTTGGTTTTGTCTCGAACTCTCCGCAAGGGGAGCGTTTCGAGGAGCTAGCCGGTCGGATTGGCGAGAGTCTGTCCTTCATGCGGGCCTGCGGGGTGACGGCGGAGTCGACCCAACAACTACGCGAGACCGATTTCTACACCTCGCACGAGGCCCTGTTGCTCGGCTATGAGCAAGCGCTGACCCGCCAGGACACGATCACCGATGACCGCGGCTGGTACAGCACCACCGCGCATATGGTTTGGATCGGTGACCGGACCCGTCAGGCGGATGGCGCGCATGTCGAGTACATGCGGGGGATCCGCAATCCGATCGGTCTGAAATGCGGGCCGAGCCTGGAAACCGATGATCTTATCCGGCTGATCGACAAGCTCAATCCGGCGAACGAGCCGGGCCGCCTGACCCTGATCTGCCGCATGGGCTTGGACAAGATTCGCGAGGGGCTGCCGCCACTGATCCGCGCCGTGGAGAAGGAGGGGCGGTCCGTGGTCTGGTCTTGTGATCCGATGCACGGCAATGTCATCACCTCGTCCACGGGTTACAAGACAAGGCCCTTCGATCGCATCCTCGGCGAGGTGAAGGGCTTTTTCGAGGTGCACCGGGCCGAAGGGACCTATCCCGGCGGCGTGCATTTCGAGATGACCGGTCAAGACGTGACGGAATGCCTCGGCGGCGCTCAGGAGATCAGCGAGACATCTCTCGCCGATCGCTATCACACCCATTGCGACCCTCGTCTGAATGCTTCGCAGTCGCTGGAGTTGGCGTTCCTGATCGCCGATATGTTGAAGCAGCATCGCGATGAGGATCTGGCGCCGAAAATCGCAGCGGCGTCTTGACCCGAGAGCGAACGGGGCCAAAAATATCGACCATCTGCCCTCGTTCGAGGGCCCAGAGCCGGACGGGGCGATGAGCGCACTCGAATCCGATAACGACTCTCGGGCGGGAAGTGACGGGAACGGACCATCGGTGTCCGGCCCACGGCTTGTTCAGCATCCCGATCCGTCCAACGTCTCGCGTTATGTCGACAAGTATTTCCTGCGGACCAAGGATATCGTCGCCAAGTTCGGGGACCGCGCGGTTACCTATGCGGTTTTCATGCGCCGCCCGGTCACCTGCGCGCCGCGGCTGGCGGTTGACTGGTTGAGCGGAATGGCCCGTGAGCGTGGCGCCGAGATTGCCATCGATCTGAAACATCGCGAGGGCGCTTGGGTCGGCGCGGGCGAACCGATCGTCTATATCACTGGATCGCTGTTTCATCTTGTCGATCTGGAAACCCAGTTTCTCCAGAAACTGGGTTCCGCCTGCGTCGCCGCCTACAATGCCTACAACATGTGCGTGGAACTGCCCAAGACGGCGTTTCTGGCGATGGATGCCAGACATTGCGCCGGCGCCGACATGGCGGAGCTTATGGCCTATGGCGCCAGCGTCGGGTCGCGCAAGGCGCAGAAAAAGGTCGACGCGATCGGTTTCATCGGCAACGCGACCGACGAGACCGCGCATTTCTTCGGCCAGGATCGCGGTTTCGGCACGATGCCGCACGCGTTGATCGGCTATGCGGGTTCGACCGTTCGCGCCGCCGAGATGTTTCACGAAACCCATCCGGAAGAGAACCTAACCGTGCTGGTCGACTATTTCGGCCAAGAGATCACCGACGCCCTCGCGGTGTGCCGCAGGTTCCCTGAACTTGTGGCCGAGGGGCGGGTGGCGCTTCGGCTGGACACTCATGGCGGGCGCTATGTCGAGGGATTGGACCCGGCCGATTCCTACGCCGTGTTGGAGAGAAACGCGGCCCAATCGATTCGCGGATACCGCTCGGACGCCGAACTCAGGCACCTGATCGGTACCGGCGTTTCCGCGGCCGGGATCTGGCACTTGCGTGAATCCCTCGACAAAGCCGGGTTTCCCAACGCGAGGATAGTCGGCTCCAGCGGGTTTTCACCGGAGAAATGCCGGGTTATGGCATTGGCAGAGGCGCCCGTTGACATGGTCGGGACCGGTTCCTATCTCCCGGAGAGGTGGAGCGAAACCTATGCCACGGCGGACATCATTGACTATGATGGCGTACCGCGGGTTAAGGTCGGTCGCGAGTTCTTGCTGAAGAAATGAAGGCTTCCATGTCCGAAAGCGTGTTGTTGGTGGTGCACCAAAAGACATCCGTCGCCGGACATATGGGAGCCCTGTTCTCGGAACGCGGTTACAAGCTGGAGACATGTTGTCCCTGCGCGGGCGCGAAGATGCCGGAGCGCGCCGAGGATTTCGCGGCGGTCGTTATGTTCGGCGGACCGATGAGCGCCAATGACTGCTCCATGGACGGTATCCGCGCGGAGCTTGACTTCATCCCCAAGGTACTTGACGCGAAGGTGCCGTTTCTTGGGCTTTGCCTCGGTGGCCAGATGCTGGCGCGGGTCTTGGGGGCCAGGATTGCTCCTCATCCCGATGGCTGGGTTGAATCCGGCTTCACGCGGATCAAGCCAACCGAGGCGGGACGCGAATGGTTCACAGAATGTGATACTTTTTATCAGTGGCACCGCGAGGGTTTCGAGGCTCCGGAAACCGCGACCTTGCTCGCCACTGGGGATATCTATCCGAACCAGGCCTTTGTCTATGGCGAGAACGCCATCGCGACTCAGTTTCATCCGGAGATCACCCGAGACATGATTGACCGATGGACCATGCACGGCGCCCATCGCCTGGGCCGCCCCGGCGCCCAGCCGCGGCAGGCGCATGTGAAGGGCTGGGAGCTGTATGGCGAGCGTGTTGATCGGTGGGGCAGGAGCCTGCTCGACCGATTCGGGCTGCGTGGTCCCGCGCATTTGGCCGAGGCGGCGGACTAAACACGGAAAAGGTTCGGCCTCAACCTCCGGGAGGTTTGACATGCCGTTTCGCTTTCGGTTTCACTCGATCCTAGTTGTTGTGTTGTTACTCGCCGTCCCCGACCCAGCGCGGGCGGATGCGGTCGACGGTGACTGGTGCTTTAAGGATGGCCGGTCCTTATCGATCGACGGACCCAACATGATCACCCCTGGCGGCCAGGCGCATACCGGCGAGTATGAGCGGCATGTCTTTCGCTACACCATCCCCGGGGGCGAGGCGGGAGCCGGCACGCATGTGCTGATGGTGCAATGGAGTGAGCAGGAAATCCGTGTATGGCAAGGGGCCAGGAAACCTGTGCGACGCGAGGGAGAGCCGGAGATCTGGCGCCGTTGCCAGCTTCGGACCAGCTAGATGCCCTATGTCAGATCCGGGTAAGCGAGATCGAAGGCCGCTTGTTCCATCGCGTCTATCGCTTGATAGGTTTCCGGCCCTAGAACCTCGATTCCCTCGAGAAACGGCGCTTCGCGCGCGGCGCGGCCGTCGGGGGCCGCGAAAGCGGCGGCCAACCCGTCGCGCAGCCGCTGGACGGTCTCGTCGTCACGCTGGATCGCGGTCACATAGGGCAGGTTCGGCGCGGAGTCGGTCCAGGCCAGTGTTCTCAGTCCGTCATCACCTCGGGCGCGTGGCGTTGATGCATCGCCCAGGTGACGCAATCAACGGCGCAGACATCGGCCTCGCCCGCGCGAACCATCGCCATGCTTTGGCGATGACCGCCGCTTTGCTTGGCCTCGCCGAAGAACGAACCGTTGCGCGCCAGCGGCGCGATCGAGGCTCGCGGGGCATTAAAGCCGGACTGGGAATGCCTGGCGTTGAAGGCGATACGCAGGCCGCGCAAGTCTTCCAGCGAGCTTGCCTTGCTGGTCTCGGCCACGATGAACGCGCTGCGATAGCTTGTCGTCGCGCATCCCTCGGCGTCATAGCGAGGTGTGGCTATCAGGCGTAGCTTGTCGGACCAGTCATGGGGGAACGGATAGCCGCAGATCTGGGTGAATAGAAGGCCGGGCATTGTCCAACTATCGGTGACGTTCGAGGTGCGCGTCAGATCTTCCGGCGTTTCCGCTAGACCGGCGTCGCGCAGGGATCGGCCAAGGACCGACCACCATGCATCCGTCGCGTCACGCGCCTCGGGCAGGTCGTACATGGGGAGGGCGGCGATCATTGGGCGGCCCTCGCGTCAGGGGCGGTGATTTCTTCCAGCAGGCCAAGAACATGGCCGCTGATTTCGTGTGGCTGGACTTGGGCGACGCGGATCAGACCGTCGAAATGCTTGGTGAGAACCCGGATATGGTCGGTTGTGTTGAACACGAAATACATGCCTCCGATATAGAGCGCGGCGCGCTGGGGACCGAAAATCGTGACCGGCGCCGAATAGTGCGACAAGCCGTCATAGAGAAACCATCGCATGCTCGGATAGAGCTCCTCGGTTTGCGCGGCGATCTCTTGCAACTGTTCGACACGCGCGTCCAGGGCGAGGCCGGACCAGATGTCCTCGCCGCGCGCTAGTGAGTGGAGCGCCTGTATCGGCATGCAGATCTCGATATCGGTCTCCGGCAAACGGCTATAGGTGAGGCGGTCCGCTTGTCTGGTCCGGGCTTGATCCCGGTCAACGTCATGCAGCGCGCCGTACTCAAACGCGATCAGGGCCTGGGTCTTAACTTGGTCCGGTAGGCTTTGCGGCACGTAGCGAATCTTGTAACCCGTCGCCTCGCCATGCCAGCGCATCAAGTCCTCATCCACCGGCGAGCGTGGTTGGATCTGGAGGGATTTCTCCAGGATGTTCGCGCCGAGCCGTTCCTCGTGGGTGAGGCCGAGCAGCCAATCCAAGCTGACCTGAAGCGTCGAGGCGATGGCGGCAACGGTGTCGGCGCGTGGCAGTCGGTCGTTCTCGATTGACAGCAATTGTGAAAGCGTCGACCGATCGATGCCCACCTTGGCGGCAAGTGTCGAGCGATTGACCCCCGCCCGATCCATGGCCTCGCTCAATCGAGCACGAAAAGCAACGACGGTGTCCCTTCGGTCCAAGTGCGCCTCCTAAACGATGATGTGGAAAATCACCATTTTCGCGATAATCGGCAATGAAACTCAATTGTGTTACACAATGCTCGTTTCATGCGCAATCCCTCGTTGATGGGACCCGCGTTCGGTGGTGACTTCCGAGCATGGAACGAAGAACGACAACCCCAGGTCATTCGCCGCGCATGACGGCGCCAACAACGCGCTTTCGGCCCGAGGCAATCGAATGGCCGACCATCGGGCTCGTGGTCGTGATCCATGCCGCGTGGCTGGCGCTGACGATGGTGCACGGTGCGATCCCGGTTTGGCTAACGTTTATCCTGGGAGGTCTTGTCGTCGGCTGGCATGCGAGTTTGCAGCACGAGGCAACCCACGGTCATCCGACGCCGAGCCGGCGCTGCAACACCGCCATCGCCGGCCCGTCCCTGCTTCTTTGGCTGCCCTATCGGCTATTCGAGCGTGAACACGGGCGGCATCATGAAAACAACGCACTGACGGATCCGTTGGATGATCCCGAGTCATTCTACGTGGTGGAAGCGGATTGGCGACGGATGAACGGGCCGCGGCGCGGCTTACTGCTATTCAACAACACGCTCGCCGGGAGGATGATGCTTGGGCCGATTCTTGTTGTTCCGCCGTTTCTTTGGCGGCAAGCGTGGTTGCTTGGGCGCGGTGACAGTCTCGCGATCAAGGACTGGGCTATCCATCTGATTGCGATTGCGCCGGTCCTGGGATGGCTGGTCCTGGTGGCGGAGATGCCGATCTGGCTCTATCTGATGTGCTTTGTTTACCCGGGAACGGCGTTGCTCCTGCTCAGATCCTTTACGGAGCATCGTCCGCGAGACCAAATCGCGAAGCGAACCGCCGTGGTCGAGAAGGCCGGGATATTCTCGCTTTTGTTCCTGAACAACAATCTGCACGTGGTGCATCATGATGATCCTGGCATTCCCTGGTACAAGCTCCCGCGTGTTTATCGGGAGCATCGAGAGCGGGTGCTAAGGGAAAATGGCGGTTTCGTCTTCCAAGGCTACGGAGACGTCGCGCGACGGTACCTGTTCCGGGTGAAGGATCATCCCGTGCATCCGGCGCGGCGAGGCTAGCCTGGCGTTACCCATCATTCTGGCGATGACCCCGGGGTTCGGGCACTGGTACACTGTCTGCCGCCCGCCCTCTTGATTGGACATTCGCCCATGTCGGCCTCGCCTTTTCCGTCACTTTTCTCCGAGATCGAGATCGCGGGGCGGCGGTTGCGCAACCGTGTCTGTCTCTGCGCGACGGTGACGAACTTCGCCCGCGACAACCGGATCACCGAGGCTTGGCGGAATTTTCTGATCGAGCGGGCCAAGGGCGGCGCGGCCATGCTGATTACCGAGATCATCGCCGTCGACCCCGAGGCGATCGCGCAATCCTCCACCGTTACCGGTTTCGATGATACCAACGACGCGGCCTTCGAGGCGATCGCCCGGGATGTCCAGGGCGAGGGCGCGCTCTTGGTCGGGCAACTCTGGCATCCGGGACGCCAACAGCTCTGGCATCCGACAAAGGCTCCCATCGGGGTTTCCGACCTGCCGGATCCCTACAGTTGGACGGTGCCGCATGTGATGTCCACCGCCGAGGCGCGGCGAGTCGTCGAGGCCTATATCGCCACGGCGCGGCGGTTGGCGGAGCGCGGTTTCGATGGTGTCGAACTGCACGGCGCCCACGGCTATCTGATCATGCAGTTCCTCTCGCCCGCCTCGAATACCCGGAGCGATGTCTATGGGGGGGACCTGGAGGGACGCACCCGTTTCGCTAGGGAAATCGCCGCCGGGATTCGGGCGACTTGTGGGCCGGACTTCATCATAGGCATCAAGATGCCGGCCGATGAAGGCGTGTCGGGGGGCGTCGATCCGGACGAGGCGGAGCGTATCACCGCGCGGCTTGCCCGAACGGGAGATTTCGACTACTTCGCCTATGGGCAGGGAAATTTCAGCCTGAGCCTCGAGACCCATGTCCCGGACCTCTATTTCAAGCCCGGTCATTTCATCGATCTGCACAAGCGCATGCGCGCCGCCGCCATGGGCGTGCCGGTGATGGCGCTTGGCCGCATCGGAACCCCGGAACTCGCCGAGCGGGTCGTCGCCGAGGAGTATGGTGACCTTGTCGGCATGACCCGCGCCTTGATCACCGACGCCGCCTGGGCGGACAAGGCCAGGATCGGCCGATCGGAAGATATCCGCCCCTGCGTTCACGACAACTTCTCATGGGGCGAGGTGCATCTCGGCAAGCCGGTCGCCGAGCACCACAATCCGTTTATCGGCCAAGCCGGCGAGGCGCATCGATTGCCGGTCGCGGCGGAACATGCAAGGCGGGTGTTGGTCATCGGCGCCGGGCCGGCGGGCATGGAAGCCGCCTGGGTTGCCGCGGCCCGCGGGCACGGTGTCACGGTTTTCAGCGCCTCCGATAGCCTCGGCGGCGCCCTGCGTTTGGAAGCTGATCTGCCGGGACGTGGGGAAATCGGGCGGATAATCGACTATCAGCGGCATATGGGAGAGCGATACGGCGTCGAATACGTCTTCAATCGCCGCGCCGATGAAGAAGCGGTCCGCCGTTTCGATGCCGATGTGGTGGTGCTGGCGACGGGGTCGGCTCAACGCCTTCCCGCCGGGCTAGAGGCCGGGCCGGCGGTCCTATCTGCGCGCGACTATGTCGCCCGGGGAGACGCCGCGCCGAGGGGCGGCACGGTGGTGCTGGTCGATGAGGATCATGGCCCCGCCACCTATGGCGTCACGGATTTGCTCGCCCAGGGATTTGAGCGGGTTGTCCTGATCAGCTCGCGCCCGAGGATCGCCGGTGGGGTGAATCATTGCAGCGCCATCGGCGTATATCGAAGGTTGTACGATGCAGGCGTGGAGATACGCCCATCTCTGGAAACCCGCTCGTTCACCGACCGTCGGCTGAGGCTCGCCAATGTCTTTAGTGGGCGCGAAGAGGTAGTTGAGGATGTCGACCTCGTGGTTTACGCGACCCCGCGCTTTGCCCGCGATGACTTGGCGCCTACTCTGGATGGGATAACAACGCATTTGATCGGCGACTGCCGCTCGCCGCGCAATCTTCTGGCGGCGATCCAAGGTGGACACGCGCTCGGCGAGGCCTTGTAGTAGCCGCTTGCCTTCATCTCGAGGACCGGAGCCCGCCATGCCGCTCGGAAGTCAAAAGCACCTGTTCGATATCCCCGAGGGGATCACCTACATGAATTGCGCGGCGCAGACCCCGTGCCTTATCGCCGGCGCGGAGGCGGGCCGACGCGGCGTGGACCGCAAGTTTCATCCCTGGAGCCCGGATCGCGTGAATGTCGGTCAGGAAAAAGAGGCCTGCCGCTCGTTGTTCGCCGGCCTGATCGGGGCGGATGGGGAAGGCGTGGCGATCACCGGCTCGACCAGCTTCGGCATCGCGGCGGCCGCGCGCAATCTTTCTGTCCGCGAGGGCCAGGAGATTGTGCTGCTGGAAGGCCAGTTTCCCTCAAACTACTACGCGTGGCGCAATGTGGCGGAACGCGACGGTGGGCGCTTGCGGGTGGTGGCCCGACCGGATGATTTTGATTGGACCTCGGCTGTTCTGGAGGCGATCGGACCAGCGACCGGCCTGGTAAGCCTGCCGAATTGCCATTGGACCGACGGCTCCCTGGTTGACCTTGAGCGGATCGGGCCGGTGTGCCGTGACCGGGATATTCCGCTCGTTGTCGACGCGACACAGACGGTCGGCGCCATGAGGACGGACGTATCGGTCATTCAACCGGCCTTCATGACCGCGTCGGCTTACAAGTGGCAGCTCTGTCCGGATCTGATGGCCTTCACCTATGTCGCGCCGGAATACCGCGACGGCGTGCCGGTCGAGGATAATCACCAGGGTCGCGGAGACATGCCCTCGATGGAATATACCCCCGGCTATTCCGACATCTACGCGGCCGGCGCTCGCCGCTATGACATGGGACCCGCCGACAGCATGATCCTCCTGCCTATGAGCAAGGCCGGTCTGGAACAGGTCACCGAATGGGGGCCGGGAGAGATTCAGGAGAGCCTTCGCGTTCTGACCGACCGTATCGCCGATCGGGCGGAGGCGATGGGTCTCGTCGTCCCGCCGCGCGAACGACGCGTCGGCCATTTCATCGGTTTGCGAGCCAAGGGGCCGCTTCCCGATGGGTTACTGGACCATCTTCGGGCCGAGCGGATTTATGTAAGCCTTCGCGGCGGTGCGATCCGGGTCAGCCCGCACCTTTTCAATGATACAGCCGACGTGGACCGGCTGTTCGAGGTGCTTGAGCCGGCGCTGTCCTAGTCGATCGAACCGCGTGTTCGTCGGAAGCGGTCAATAGGCCCACGCCCCGGCGCAGCTTGCGTCTTGGATGGCGATGGCGCCGGTGGTGAACGCGGCAACGGTCGCCGGGGCGGCCCAGCGCCGGATCGCCGAGGAACCCGTCGCGGACGCGCGGTTTGAATGATCGTCGATCGCCGGTTGATAGTAGCCCTTGAAACGCCTTGCCTCGGCATCCCATGCCTTGGCCCAGGATTCGGCGTCCTCGTCGGGGACTTCGATTGCATCAACACCGGACCGGCGCAGGAAGGTCAGTTGGTCCCGCAAGATATGACCCGTTGCGCGGATCTCTCCGTCGAAACCCGTGGTCTCGCGAACAAGGCGCGCTTGCGAGAAGGCCCGCCCGTCATTGAATTTCGGAAACGTCACGACCACCAGCGCCAAGCGTTCCGGATGCTCTAGCAGGTCTCGAACATCGTCCCCTGGGGCCACGGTTACGCCAAGTCGGCCGAAGCGGTTCAGCCGCTCGCCAAGCGCCTTGAGTTCCGCCGGACCAACCAACAACGCCGTGGTGGCGTCAATTGTTTCCAGGTCGCGTCCGTCCAACGTTTCCCAAAGGTTGTCGACCACGTGACCGTGCTTAACGAGTGCCATAGAGGGCCTCCTTGAAGGGAGTGATGCCGGTACGACGCACGGTGTCGATGAAACGCTCGTCACCCTTGCGTATTGCTCGGTAGGTCTGGATCACGCATTCGACGGCCTCGACGACGCCGTCGTAGGGCACGGCAGGGCCGAGGATGCGGCCGACCGCGGCGTCGTCATCGGCGGCTCCGCCGAGAGTGATCTGGTAGAACTCCTCGCCATGCTTGTCGACGCCGAGAATGCCGATATGACCGGCGTGATGGTGACCACAGGCATTGATGCAACCGGAGATATTGAGCGTGATGGGGCCGATTTCCTCGACCAGGGCCGGGTCCGAGAAATGTCGGCTGATCCGTTGCGCCACCGGGATTGCCCGCGCGTTCGCCAGGTTGCAGTAGTCCAGTCCGGGGCAGGCTATGATATCCGAGATCAGTCCGATATTCGCTGTGGCGAGCCCCGCGCGTCCGAGTTCCCGCCACAACGCGAACAGATCGGCCTCGCGGACATCGGCGAGGACCAGGTTTTGTTCATGGGTCACGCGTATCTCACCGCGCGAATAACGGTCGGCGAGATCGGCCACTACTTCCATTTGCTCGGTCGTCGCGTCGCCGGGAATGCCGCCGGGCGGCTTGAGCGATATGGTGACGATCGCGTGGCCGGGCACGCGGTGCGCGAAGATGTTGGACCGGCACCAGGCAGCGAGGTCGGGATGCGCATGCTTGGCCTCGATGTGTGCGGGATCCGGCGGTTCGGCGAGGAGAAACGGTGGGCTGAAATGCGCCTCGATCCGGCGAATCTCGTCTTCCGGTAACGTCAACGCGCCGTCGCGGATACGCTCGAATTCCGCCTCGACCGCTTCGGTGAAGGCGTCGACGCCGGTCTCCGCCAACAGGATCTTGATCCTCGCCTTGTAGAGATTGTCGCGCCTGCCAAGGAGATTGTAGGTGCGCAGAACCGCTTCCAGATAAGCCAGCAGCTGCTGTTTCGGTAAAAATTTCCGAATGGTGGATCCGACGATGGGCGTGCGGCCCTGGCCACCGCCGACAATCACCTCAAAGCCGGCCTTGCCCTCGGCGTTCCGGCGCATGCGCAGCCCGATGTCGTGGAACTTCACCGCCGTCCGGTCGTTCTCGGCGCCGGTCACCGCGATCTTGAATTTCCGGGGCAGGAAGGTGAATTCCGGATGCAGGGTCGACCACTGCCGGATGATCTCCGCCCAGACACGAGAATCCTCGATCTCGTCGGCGGCCGCGCCGGAGAACGGGTCGGCGGTGACGTTGCGGATGCAGTTGCCCGAGGTCTGGATCGCGTGCATCTCGACCTCGGCGAGACTGTCCAGGATATCGGGCGTATCGACAAGCCTGGGCCAGTTGAACTGGATGTTCTGGCGCGTGGTGAAATGCCCGTAGCCGCGATCCCATCGGCCGGCGATAAAGGCGAGCCGCCGCATCTGCCGCGAGGAAAGGGTGCCGTACGGGATCGCCACTCGAAGCATATAGGCGTGAAGCTGGAGGTAGAGCCCGTTCATCAGCCGCAGCGGCTTGAACTCGTCCTCGGTCAACTCTCCGGCCAGGCGCCGCGCGACCTGTTCGCGAAACTCGTTGGCGCGGTCGCGCACGAAGGCGTGGTCGAATTCGTCATAGGCGTACATGGTCTATGCTCCGGTTTCGGGGACGGGAAGATCGGTGCCGACCGTTGGCCCCTTGGCTCGAATATGCTCGCGCTGACTGAGGGGCTTCGCTTGTGCCTCATCAGGTTCGACGGGGAACAGATAGGGCCCGACCACAAGCCGAGCGGTTACCGCGTGTTCGGCGCGGATCGTTAGGGAATCCGCGTCCGCTTCCGTCTCGGCGACATCGGCGGCGGCGAGACTCTCCACCCAGCGTTCCTGGGCATCGAGATAGACCACCACGCCGTCCGATAGCCGGTTCGCCGTCATGATCCGGTGGGATGACTTCGCCATTGCCTTCTCCTGTCGTTAGCCAATCGCTCGGCGGGGTTGTTCGCAATCCGCGCCGACCGAGTGAAGCGCGGCTACATCGCCGATAATCAGGAGTGTCGGGCCGGCGAGTTCGGCGTTTTCCACCAACGCACCCAAGGTTCCCAAGGTGCCGCGCAAGACCCGCTCATCGCTTAGCGTCGCCCGGTCGACCACGGCGACCGGAGTGGAAGGTGAACGGCCCTTCTCGATTGCGCGTAAGGCGATTTTCTGGGCCTGGTCGCGGCCCATGTAAACAACGACGGTCGTATCGCTATCGCCAAGCGCGATATCGCTTCGGATATCGGTATCGTCGCCGGCCCTATGACCGGTCATGAATGTCACCGCGGAGGCGTGATCGCGATGGGTCAGAGGGATACCGGTTGACGCCGCCGCGCCAAGGCCGGCGCTGATACCAGGCACAACCTCGACGTTGATGCCGTGAGTAAGCAGGAATGCCTGCTCCTCGCCGCCGCGTCCGAACAGAAACGGGTCACCGCCCTTGAGGCGGACCACTCGGCGCCCGGAGAGTGCGTGCTCGAGCAAGAGATTGTTGATCGCGTTCTGGTCGAAGCGATGATTGCCCTTGCGCTTGCCGACGTCGATCCGATCCGCGTCACGCCGGATGAGCTCCAGCACTTCCGGTCCGACCAGGGCATCGTGGATGACGATGTCCGCGTCCTGAAGCAATCTCAAGGCACGCAAGGTCAACAGGTCCGCCGCCCCGGGACCAGCGCCGACCAGCGCGACCGAACCCCGGGGCGCCGCGTGGCCTTTGGGACTGTTGACCAGGCGCAACATGGCCTCATTGGCGAGCGCTTCCTTGCCGGCGAGCACGAATGAGCCGACCGGGCCGTCGATCACGCGCTCCCAAAACGCCCGTCGCGCGGAGGTATCCGTGACCTTGCTGGCGACCGCCGAGCGAAAGCGTCCCGCGAAGCGCGCGAGATCTCCGGTCCGGGGCGGCAAAACGCGTTCGATTTGCTCGCGTAGTCGCCGAACCAGAACCGGCGACGCGCCGGCGCTGCCGATGGCGACCAGGATGGGATTCCGGTCGACGATGCCTGGGAAAATGACACTCGAAAGGCTGGGATTGTCGACCACGTTGATCGGCACGTTGGCTCGTTTCGCGGCGGCGGATATTGCCTCGGCATTCGCGCGCGGAATATCGGAGACGACGATCAACGCGGTGTTTTCCAGATCGCATTGCTGGAAGCCGCGGACCTTGATTTCGATCAGGCCCTGTTCGGCGGCTTCCTCGATTTCCTTGGTTACGGTTTCGGCCAGAACCACCGGGCGCGCGTCGGCGCGTAGCAGCAATCGGAGTTTTCTGGCGGCGGTCTCGCCGCCACCGACCACAACACATCGACGGCCCGCGAGATCGGCGAAAAGCGGAAGGTATCTCATGACCGCCGCCCCGGAACCGGGCACGGTCGTACTTGTGTCGAGATGGACGAAGTACGGGCGGACACCATTGTCTCCTCGCGAGCAAAACCATGGGCCCACGGGAGACTTCCCCGTGGCGCTTTAGCGGTTGTTAACGCGGACGCAAGCTGCCCCTCAAATCGCCGCGATCCCCTTGTGGGGATGGAAGGCCGAAAGAACCTTCTCCACGAGCTTCATATTAAAATTATTCCTGTTTCCGCAATGGGTATTGAAAAATAGAATGGTTTTGTCTTTAAAGGGTGTAGGAGTTTGATATTTTTTCCGGATCGACTGGAATCGTGGAATGGATGATACGGACCTTCGGATCCTGCGGGTACTGCAGGAGGATAGCAGTCTGTCGGTCAGCGACGTGGCGCGGCGTGTTGGGCTGTCCGCTTCGCCGTGCTGGAAGCGGATCAATAAGCTGCGGGCCGACCAGATCATCCGGCATCAGACGGCGGTATTGGATGCCGAGCAAATGGGATTCGGCCTGACCGTGTTCATGGAGATCCGAACCGGAGAGCATTCAGGTGATTGGTTGCGCAATTTCGCCGAGCAGGTCAGGGCGATGCCCGAGGTGATGGAGTTTCACCGGATGGCCGGCGAGGTTGATTACCTCCTGAAGGTC
>Ga0181579_10000182_pt1 | contig 47023 bp, 42 predicted proteins | sample 071ome_24_FD_132996 | JGI IMG/M metagenome (GOLD analysis project Ga0181579, IMG submission 132996) | Coastal salt marsh microbial communities from the Groves Creek Marsh, Skidaway Island, Georgia - 071402CT metaG (megahit assembly) | ecosystem: Environmental > Aquatic > Marine > Intertidal...
ATGCGGCTATCGGTGGACAGTTGCCATATAAATTCGTCCGTCAAATGACGTGCTTGAAGGCCAATCTGACACTTTTCGCGCCCTTCCTGCGCCTCTAACTCGTCAAAGCAGCGTCGGTAATGGTCGATTTCGTTCTTGTCGAATATGTCTATTCCAGTGACGTAGCCTTGCTCGGCGTACAGTTGTCCCATTTCTGTGCTCGTACTCATAGTTGCTCGATTCTCTTTGCCTTTGGGGTCTTTCCGTGTGCGTCGCCGGCGGTTGCGCGTGCGTGCCCTGTTTTACTCGGCGCGGCGAGATGTGCATAATATACGGGAAAAAGAGCGCGATACCAATATGGCTTTGATGTGAAAGACCGAGCGGGAAAGAGGCCTGAGAACGTGCTGCTTGGTTTCATAAAAATATTCTGAATAACGCGACAGTCATCGTTGAGGAGTCCGTTTGTATGTCATCCATTCTTGTTAACGAAGATTTATTTGCCGATAGCTCATTTTTTGCTCAGAGGCACCGTCTGGACGAATTGATAGACCTATTCAAATTCTCTGAGCGAAGGATACTATTAGGAGAGGGCGCTTTGGCGAATTTAGGGGATGAATGTCAGCGTTTGGGTACTGCCCGTGCGCTACTCGTGTGCGATCCCGGTTTGGATAGATTAGCTGCTGAAGTGCGCGGTGCCTTAGGCGCAACTCGGATAGAGCTCGTCGGCGAGTATGATGGCGTCGTACGCAATCCAACCGTAGAGAGCGTGGCTGCGTGTGCCGGTGCAATCGCCGATGCCGGCTGTGACGTCGTCATTGCACTGGGGGGAGGCAGCACGTTGGATACGGCCAAGGCTGCGGCCTGCGTGGCGACCACGGGCGCGTCAATTGATGCCTATTGGGGCTTTGATTTGATTCCCGAGCCTGCGCGATATCCCGTGATCGCCATGCCAACTACGGCCGGTACGGGGAGTGAAGCGAGTCGCGTCTCAGTTATTGCCGACTCCGATGGTAAAAAGGCGGTATACAGCGACTATCTACAGCCGCGCGTCGCCTTGGTGGATCCCCTTTTGCAGCGGACTTTGCCGCCGCTGCTGACTGCGGTGACGGGGCTAGATGCGCTTGGACATGCGCTTGAGTGCACGGCTTCAAAGAAAAGCCATGCACTCGCCGATGCTGTAGCCCGTGAGGCGATGCAGGCGGGTGCTGCGGCTTTTGTCGGAGCGATAGACAACGGTGTGGAAGATGGCGCAGCGCGGTATGGGATGGCCCGCTGTGCGCTCTTGGCCGGTTTGTTACTCAGCCCGATTAACACGGGTGCTGGGCATGCATTGGGATATGGAATTGAAAAAATCTCTTATGAGCGGGGCAATCCCGTGCCGCACGGTGCGGCCGTAGCGCTGGTGCTGCCGGGTGTCATGCGTCACAATGCGCCGGTCGCAGCCGATAAATACTACTACGCTGCGGGCGTAGCGGGATTGGATCTGAAGGATAAAAGTCGCGAGGACGGCGCAGAACTCGCTGCGGCCTGGATCGACAATCTGCGCCGTCGCTACACGCCCTATACGTCGCTCAGAGCAGTGGGACTAGAGGAGGGCGATATTCCACGGATGGTCGAGTTGGCCATGTCCGTTCGCCGTTTATTGGATCCCAATCCGGTTGAAGTGTTTCCCGAAGACGCGGAAGCGATCTACCGGGGTATATTCGACTGAGAATATCGCGGCGTTCGGCACCTACGTCGGATTATCTATTCAGCTGTGCTGCGTATTGGATAGGTGCGCAGCCCTTTCAAGGAGAATACTGAGTATGGCATTTGACGCTATGTTACAGCGGCAGATTATGGGGCGTTTCGCCACGGGAGTAACGGTGATAACCACGCGCTTTGGAGACGAAGTTTCGGGTATGACTGCCAACGCTGTTATATCCCTTTCTCTCGATCCGCCGTTGGTGGCTGTCTGCGTAGATCGGGGCGCTAGTATGCACGCTTATTTGAGCCAGGGCGGCTGCTTTGCCATTAACATCCTCCGGCTGGATGACGAGGATATATCCAATCGCTTCGCCAAGCCTGGCCCAAAGGATTTTTCAGACCTGCGCGTCGAAGAGGCGCAAACGGGTGCACCCATTTTATCGGATGCACTGGCGTGGTTAGACTGTCGCCTAGTGCAAACAGTGGAGACGGGCGATCACGACCTGTTTTTGGGCGAGCCGCTGGCCGGAGCCACTGGCGAAGGAGCACCGCTGCTTTACTACGGTGGCCGGTACGATAGGCTTGTTTCTGGCACCGTTCGAGAGGATCGTGCGTAGCTGTGCATGGCGTGCTGCTTACGGGCTTTGTCCCCTTCGGTGATTTCTCCCTTAACCCATCACAGCAAATTGCCGAGGCGCTGCACGGGGAACGCATAGAAGGTCACAGGGTGGAGAGTCTCGTGCTGCCGGTAGAATTTGGTCTCGACGTAGAATCCGTGCTGCCGGCAATAGAGCAAATACAGCCCCATCTCGTGCTCTCATTGGGCTTAGCCGCGCGTGCGCCGTGCCTCTGGGTTGAGCGCATCGCGCTGAATTTGCGGCGCGTGGACGGCGGAGAGCGCCCCATCATCGAGCGGGGACCGGCCGCTTATTTCGCTCGCTTGGAGGCGGAATCTGTGGCCTCTGCTATACGCGCAGTGGACGTCCCTGCTGTAGCTCATGTATATGCTGGCAACTATCTCTGCAACCACATAATGTACCGGGTCTTGCATCATCTTTCGCGAGAAGGCGATACGCGCCGCGCCGGGTTTATTCACCTGCCGCCGTCTAGTGTGTTGGCCATAGATATGGGATGTGATCAGAGTCCTTCTCTGCCTTTGGAACAGATGGAAATAGGCGTGCGTGCAGCGATTGCATCGGTGCTGTGTTCTGAAACTTAGCCGACAGAGCTCATTCTTTCATCACCATGCTAATGGCCGACTTCATATAGCCCATCGCAAAGGCCATTCCAGCGTGCCAAGGTGCTCCGCAGTGCATCTGCGGCGTGTGATCGGGAATCAGCACGCCGTCAAAGCTATTGTCGCGGAGGATGCGTAGAATGCGCACCATATCGATGTCTCCCTCGTCGACAAAGACTTCCCGATAGCGTGGGACAGTGCCCGTTACGTTGCGAAAATGCACGTAGAAAACCTTGTCTTGTCGGCTGTACTCTTCGGTGGCCTGATATACATCTCCCTCGGTCATTTCGGCAATTGACCCAAGGCAGAACTCGAGTCCGTTAGAGGGACTTGAGCGCATATCAATGAGACGCTGATAGAGCTGGGGTTGATAGACTAAGCGCGGCGTTTGGCGCAGGACGGGGACAGGCGGGTCGTCCGGATGCGCGGCTAGCTTGACGCCCTCTTCTTCGGCCACGGGCAGGACGGCTTCGAGGAACGCATCTAATCGCTGCCAGAGTTCGTCGTGTGAAATATTGGGTACGATGCCTGCGGGTGCTTGTTCATCGTATACCATGTTCCACACCATACCGTTTGGCACGGGCGTTTGGTCAACGGTTTCCATACAAGCCGATGACGCACTGCCGCGTGCGGCCGGCAGCGTTACGCGAGAGCATACGCCCGCCAGGCTGAAATTGTAGCCGATGATGGGGATGCCCGCCCGCCCGACATTGCGTATCATCATCTTGAGGTCTTCGAGTTGAGCATTTTTTCGCGGACCATCGAGCAGCACGTCGTACCAGTGAGCGGGGTCGAAGTTCTCTATGGCCTCTAGCGCCAGGCCCGCCTCGTTTACTTCGCGACGCAGAGCGATGAGCTCGTCGACGGTCCACAGCGGGCTTCCGGCCAGCCCCCAGCCGCCGCCGTCTCCGGTGGGCTGCCCGTCTCGCTGCCCGTGCGCAAAGTAGTCGCATAGATGTGCCACGATATGCGTAGCGCCTGCCTGAACGGCAAATTGATAGTGGTCGGAATTGAGTAAGTGGCGATAGAGTCCTAGTCCGAGTTTCACAGAAGTACCTCTCTTGTGATGATTAGAGGTAGTATACTGACAAAATGCAGCATACACATAACCGGGAGCATGTGACACCCATGTCAGACAGAGTAGAGAAGAGCGATGAAGAGTGGAGAGCGCAGCTGAGTGAAGAAGCGTATGCCGTGACGCGCTGTGGCGGCACAGAACGAGCCTTTACCGGCAAGTACTGGGATCACAAGGGCGTTGGGATATACTCCTGTGCCTGCTGTGATAACGAGCTTTTTCTTTCGGAATGCAAATACGATTCGGGCTCCGGTTGGCCTAGCTTCTGGCAACCTATTGATGGGGAGCGCGTTGGTGAAAAGACGGACACCAGTCACGGCATGGTGCGCGTCGAAGCCGTGTGCCAGCGCTGTCAGGCCCATTTGGGGCACGTTTTTCCCGACGGGCCTCCGCCAACCGGTCTGCGCTATTGTATGAACTCAGCCTCACTGCGCTTTGTCGAGCGCAAGGCGTAAAGATCCTCTCGGTTAGCAGATGTCGACCGGTGAACGGACTTCGTTGCCGATGGGAAGGAAGGAACGTTGCCGACCAAAGAATTAGTCGGTAACTCTGCTCCTGATCGTTTGTTAATTGTCCGCTTGCGCTGTGATAGGACTGCGCTCACACCGCTGCAGGTGCCTATTGCGCAGTTTCCAACATATAGGCAATGTCGTTGTGTATTTCGGGCACCCACTTTTCAAACTCAGATCGAGTGATGCCCGTCCCTTCAAAGTAGGTATCTTGCATCTCGGGCGGTTTACCGTCCGAACGTATCATGCCATAGCCGAGTTGGTAACTCGTTGCATCGGCCACTCGTATGATGCGCTGCGATAGGTGTCCCTGTTTAGTTTTTAGGCGCGGTAGTATTTTTTCGAGTGGCCAGTGATGGCGCCCTATGACATTGATGAGCAATATGGGTAATTGCCACTCCATACTTGCTTGCAGCCCCGCGTCGGCATGGTCGAATCCGAACACTTCGGCTTCCGCCTCTACCATAGAGTACTCGCCTGAGTATGTCCGAGGCATGATGTCGTCAATTTCTTTGGGAAAATGCTGAGCGATAAGAACTTTGCCAATGTCGTGAAGTAGGCCAGCCGTAAACATCGTCGAGCTAAAGTTGATGCGGTCCTGCATGTTCTCTATCGTGTGGCAACGCCGTGCCATGACGCGTGCAATAATTGCTACGGCATAGCTGTGTTTGCGTAGCGATTCCATATTAAAGTCAGACGGAAGTATTTCTAAGGCATCAAATACCTGCGTCGCCAAAAGGGTGTCTATAACCGTTTTTCGACCTATTTGTTGATAGGCCTCCTCAAGGCTCGTGACTCGGCCTGAAGCTCCGTAGTCGGGGCTGTTGGCCAGCTTAATGGCATTGGCCGCCAACGTCATGTCTTGCTGTATTATCTTGCCCAATTCCTCAAGCGTTACCTGTGGATCGTCGAGCGCTTTCTGTGCCTGCGCGGCCGACGTAGGCATAGTAGGTAGGTGGGTCGTCTGTTTGATGAAATCTTTCAGGCGGTTTTTATGGACCGTATGTTTGTCGCCCTTCGCTTCTCCCGCTGCGCTCGAAGTGTCCTGACCCTCAAGGGCCTTTTGCAGCGTGTAAAGCAATCGTTGGCTCTCATGCTCAATGTCAGAATCGCGCATAAAAACGTAGTAAACCTGTGCCAACTCTGAGAATCTATAGGCATATTGGCGGACGATACTGCCTCTGTCCTCCGCGCTGCAGACAATGATAGAAGGCATGGGTCGTTCGGCACGTTGCTGTTTCAAATACAGTGCTTTTATAAACCGGACCCCGTCCTGATCGTCGCGACTGATCGTCGTATTGGTGAGGATTAGTTGAGGTTCTGTGCCTTCCCCGATGGAGTCCATTAATTGACGAGCCGACCCAGAAATGAGAGCTTCGTACTGGGTTGCTCGGAACAAGGCTTTAAGCAAAGCGGCGCGCTTTTTAGAGCCTTCTAGGATGGCGATTTTAGTCTTTGCCATAGGAAGTTGTTAGAATCTCAACGGTTTCTTAATTCGTGCTCAAATTGTAAAACGGGCAAACAGTAGAGCATGGGCCACGAGTATAACATCGACCAAAAATATGACAACTTAAGAAAAAAAATGGCAAATATATGGGTGATTTGATACCAAGTTATGTTAGGCTATCGCGCCACTAATGATAGTGAGCACGATATTTTCCTGCGCAAAAAAAGGGAGTCCAGCGTTGAGCTAGACTCCCTTTTTTATGGTACGCCCACTTGGACTCGAACCAAGGACCCGCTGATTAAGAGTCAGCCGCTCTACCAACTGAGCTATAGGCGCATAAGGACCCTCATTTCCAGTGGAAAAAGATAGCCGCGAGCCATGCTATTGTCAAGGTATCAACGTCTTGCAGGCGTCGCAAATTTGTGGCCTAATCTCTTGACATTTCTAATGATAGAGCGTAGAATAGCACCTCGTCTTTAGAGCAGTTAGTCGCCCATAAATACGAATCTCTATCCCGTTACCTCCCCTGCGACACGATGGCTGATCGATTGGCAAAACTGGAAAAGGTTTACCGCCGGAATCCAGATTCCCCGCTCTTTGCTCGTCTGGCTGATCTCTACCTGAAGAGAGGCAAGACCGAGCATGCACTAGAGATCTGTCTACAAGGCTGTCAGCAATTCCCCGAATATGCCGCCGGCTTCGTGGTGTTAGCTCGGTGCTATGAGGCGGGTGGAGCCGTCGAAGAAGCACGCGATGCGCTGGATAAGGCACTGCGAATTGACCCGGTCAACCCCAAAGGGTATGAGCGTCTGTCTGTCATTTATCACAAGCTTGGCGTGCCGACCTTGGCATTAAAAACGCTGCAGCAAGCAGCGGTGCTCGATCCCTTTGCCGAAGAACTTCCGTCCAGAGTCGACGAGTTGACGTATGAAGTGCGGTTGGAATCCACCCGCGAGAGAGATGTTGGCGAGGTCGATCCATACGTAACGCCGGACCAAGCAACTGCAGGTGTGGCGGTAAGTGATGCTTCGGAAGCCGTTGCAGAATCTATCCCGGACGAATCGGTCGAAGGGGAGCCCGCTCTCAGCGGCGAACAAGATATTTCAGTAAGCGACGGCGACTCCGTTTCTGAGGCTAATGATGTTGGTCAGGTAGCGGAGTGTGAGACGGACGAGAGTGTATCGAATGATGAACCATCCGATTTTGGTGTCGTAATTTCCGAGGGAGACGAAAACGGTCCGTCTGAGCCAGATGAAGATGGACACGATGGTCTGAACGAGTCCACTGTCGTTGTGGACGATAAAGGGACTGAGCCCGACGAAAACGACTTATTTGTATATGATGACGAGGGAGGTCCCCAAGAAGGAGAGGGAGAAACGACGTCGGATGGGCGCTCCGCTGAGACGCGTTTGGTCGCGGGCCCAGGGGAGGGTTTCGAGGGAGCAGATTGGGACGGTGCTGAAGAGAGTCCCGCTCCGAATGGAGACATACCTGCCGACAAATCGCCCGCAAGCGACGTTGCTGAGGAGTCTGGTACAGAAGTAGTCGAGTTGGACAATGCGTCAGAGCATTCAGATCTTGAGGCGCCTGACGGTATACCTGATGAGCGGGAGGAGCCAATCGTCGAAGTCTCTGTGGAACAGGGACGGCAAGAAGTTGAGTCTGCAGATGGGGAAGAGGATGAATCTGAGGAAGTGGGAGACGGTGAGGAGCACGGACATGCGCGGGGTGGTGGTTTAGGGACGCGGGGTGATGATGAACTGCTGCGGCTGTTTCAAGAGATCGAGACGCAGGGCAGTGACGAGGTGGATGCGCCTATCGAAGTGGGAGATCTGGTAGACATAAGTGTGGAGGAAGAGCGTCAGCGTATTACAACGCCGACCCTAGCTGAAATTTACACGATACAGGGACTGACGCAAAAAGCGATCGAAACCTACCGCGAACTACTGGATCAAGATCCCAACAACGATTTCATTAGGCGCAAGTTAGAAGAATTGGAAAGCAGCGGCAGCAAAAAATAGCCTATAGGGAGAGGAACACTCGCAATGGCAGATACAACAGATTTCCGCAATGGATTTTGCATGCTCATCGATGGAGATATTTTCTCCATCGCCGAGTTTCAGCATGTGAAACCGGGTAAGGGCGGCGCCTTTGTCCGCACAAAGCTGAAGAATATGCACACGGGGGCAGTGCTCGACCGCACGTTTCGTTCGGGCGATAAAGTTGAAGAGGTCCGGCTCGAAAAACGCGAAATGCAGTATCTGTATTCCGAAGCCGATTTATATTACTTCATGGACTTAGATACGTATGAACAGATGGGTATTGCATCCGGCGTTGTGGGACAAGCAGCCAACCTGTTGAAAGAAAGCGAAAACGCCTACGTACTTATCGCTCGCGAAGCGGCGATAGGAGTCGATTTGCCGAACTTTGTTCTCCTTGAGGTTACGCATACTGAGCCCGGTGTGAAGGGCGACACGGCTACGGGTGCGACCAAGCCAGCCACGCTGGAAACGGGATATCAGGTGCAGGTTCCGCTTTTTGTAAATCAGGGAGACAAACTTAAGATAGATACGCGGACGGGTGAGTACGTCGAGCGAGTTTAGGCTGTCAGAAAGAGGGGAATTGTAGTGAACGAAGACAAAATAAAACGCATACTAAAGCTGTTTCAAGACAGTGAGGTAGAAGAGATCGAGGTGGAGAGCGGCCTTTTTCGAACTCGGCTGCGCATCAGTCGGCGCAAGGCGAGCGATGCGCCAATCGCACCCATAGTGCAGGCGCCGTCTGCTCCCAGCGCACCCGTGTCCACCGAACCTGCCGCGCCTAGCGGCGCTGCTCCTGAATCTGGAGAAGCGGCAGTCGATGATGGATTACACCAGGTGCTGTCGCCCATGGTTGGGACCTTTTACAGAGCCTCTTCTCCAGAGTCGGATGCGTTCACTAAAGAGGGGGCGACTGTTAAGAGCGGTCAGACCCTTTGCATTATAGAAGCGATGAAGATCATGAACGAGATTCCAGCGGATATCGCAGGTCAAGTGGTGGATATCTTGGTCGAGAATGGTCAGCCCGTCGAGTATAACCAGCCGCTGTTCACCATCCGACCGGCTTGAGGCGAATAGAGTCTGCCAATGTTTAAGAAAGTCCTGGTAGCGGATCGCGGAGAAATTGCTCTACGCGTCATTCGCGCATGTAAAGATATGGGTATTGAGACCGTAGCGATTCACTCTGAGGCGGATACGCATGCGTCTCACGTGCTCTTTGCCGACGAAGACGTGTGCATTGGGCCGCCGGCTGGTAAGGATAGCTATCGGAACTATGCAAATATTATCAGTGCGGCTGAGCTGACCAATGCCGATGCCATTCATCCCGGGTATGGCCCGCTGGCGGAGAACGCGGAGTTTGCGGAAATCTGCGAGCAGTGCGGTATCAAATTTATCGGTCCGCCCATAGAGGCAATACGTCGCATGGGCGATAAGTCGCTGGCTCGACAGACGATGAAAGATGCGGGCGTGCCTGTCGTACCGGGTAGCGAAGGGGAACTGGAATCCCTGGAAGACGCTCGGGCTTGGGCCGAGAAGGTGGGCTTTCCCTTGCGGTTAAAAGCTTCTGCGGGTGGCGGCGGCCGCGGCATGCGGATCGTGCGTTCCATGGACGAGTTAGAAGATGCGTGGAAGATGGCTCGCATGGAAGCGCGCGGTGCGTTTACCAGCGATGCCGTCTATATGGAGCGCTCTATCGAGCGGGCACGCCATATAGAGATTCAGGTCCTCGGTGATGAACACGGCAACATTGTCCATCTGTTTGAGCGCGAATGTTCAATTCAGCGTCGCAATCAGAAGCTGTTAGAAGAGAGCCCGTCGCCCGTCGTAGACGAGGATATGCGTCGTAGGCTTGGAGAAGCAGCCGTTGCCGGGGCACGGAGCGTTGGCTATTACGGTGCTGGGACGATAGAGTACATCGTGGACGAAGACCTGAACTTCTACTTTATGGAGATGAACACGCGCATCCAGGTCGAACACCCCGTGACTGAGACCGTTACGGGAATTGATTTAGTGCGTGAACAGATTCGGATCGCCTATGGAGAGGAATTGGGCTATGGTCAGGACGATATACGTCTGGCCGGACACGCGATAGAATGTCGTATCAATTCCGAAGATCCCGCACGCAATTTCATACCTTCTGCTGGAACGATCACTGCGCTGCATCAGCCAGGGGGGCCGGGCGTGCGTATTGATAGCCATATTTACCAGGGGTATGAAATGCCGCCTTATTACGATTCGCTGCTCGCCAAGCTGATTGTCAGCGGTCGAGATCGCAGTGAGGCGTTGGCTCGTTTGCGGCGCGTGTTAGCAGAATACACGATCGAGGGTGTGCTGACGACGATCCCCTTTCATCGCGCTCTGATTGAAGAAGAAAATTTCATAGCGGGCCGCTTCAATACAGACTATGTGGCGGATACCCCTTTAGACCTCGATGCGATTTCGCCTGCAACAAAACAGGAGTAAGATGCTATGAGCGAATCCAGTGTTCCGGAAAATGTATCCTATAGCGACAGTCACGAATGGATACAGGTCGAAAGTGATATAGCGACAATTGGCATTACTGATTTCGCTCAGTCCGAGTTGGGCGACATCGTCTTTGTGGAACTGCCCGAAGTGGGTGAGTATGCTAAGAGAGGCGAAACCTTCGGCACGGTCGAGGCCGTAAAGACCGTTGAGGACTTAATTGCACCTCTGTCCGGGGAAGTCCTGGAGGCGAACGAAACGCTTGAAGAAGATGCCGAACAGATCAACAAGGACCCTTATGGTGCAGGTTGGATGATAAAGATACGCATCGAAGACGAAGAGCAACTTGAGGAATTGCTCAGCCCCAGCGAGTATTCCGATATAATTAACGAATAGAGACAGCCCGTTCTCTACCTTGACTTTATCCCATACATACCGTACTTATATGGCTTCGTTTTTGACGTGCGTCCCCGCGCCCGCCGACGGCGTATAAGTGTCGACGTGTAGGACGTATGTCGTTGTGCTACAAAGCTTTTCTTTTGGTGTGTGACGTATCCAACGGCGAGGTATGCCTCGGTAGATTCGTCCGTCGATCGAATAGAGAAGCGGTATTCCAACGCGTAGATCGCTAAGCGACGCGTTGGGTAAACGGCGAAAGCGCATGGCTACGGATATTCTGCAGACAGAAGAGGATCAGGACTCGGCCCTGTATGAGGTCAAGCTCGACGTATTTGAAGGGCCGATGGACCTCCTGCTCTACCTTATCCGCAAAGATGAACTCGACATATACGATATACCCATTGCTCACATAACCAATAACTATCTCGGTTTTCTCGGGCAAATCCACCTTCTTGATATCGAACAGGCCAGCGATTTCATCCTGATGGCGGCTACGCTTATGCGTATCAAGTCGCAAATGATGTTGCCGCGCGAGGAGGGTGTAGATGGCGCCGGTGAAGAGGGCGACCCGCGCGAGGAGTTGATGCGCAGACTGCTGGAATATCAGCAGTTTAAGGAAGTAGCCGATTGGTTGGGCGTGCAGAAGGACGCGCGTCGTGACGTTTTTCTGCGTCGACAAGGACTCGGTGAACACGATTTAGAAGGTGGCGAACTGACGCTGAAACCGGTGTCTCTGTTTGACCTCATCAAAGTGTATAAGCACGTGCTGGACACCGTCCCACAGGCGCTGGTGCACCAGATCGTAGAGGAACAGGTTTCGGTTGCCGAGTGCATTGATTTTATCATCGCCGCTATTGATCAGCGTTCGCGCATCCGCTTTATAGAACTTGTCGAAGGGCGTGATAGAGAGGCGATGGTAGCTACCTTTATCGGCCTATTGGAACTGCTTAAGTCGCAGCGTATTCGCGTGCAGCAGTCGCGTCCATTTGACGATATATGGATCGAGAAGCAGGGTTCGCAAGCGGTTTCACAGGTCATAGAAGAAGATGAATCGATGTCTGACGATGTAGAAGGTGAAGAGGAGACTCTTTGAGCGAAGAGCGTTCAGTAGCCCCCGAACAGGCCAGCGCAATTATTGAGGCCATTCTACTGACGGCCGATGCACCGGTAACGCCCGGTCGCTTAGTTGCACTCTTAGATGAGTATAACGGTCGAGACATACGCCAATTGGTTGATTCGCTCAACGCTGGATATGCCGATGGGGAACACGGTTTCTCCATTGTGGAAGTGGCCGGCGGCTTCCAATTTGCAACGCGGCAGGAATGCGGACCCTGGCTGCGCAAGTTCCACAATGACCCGAACCAAATACGCCTGTCACAGGCGGCCCTAGAGGCGCTCGCCATTGTTGCCTTCAAGCAGCCCGTGACGCGGATTGAAGTAGATACGGTTCGCGGCGTTAATTCCGGTGGCGTTATGCAGACGCTAATGGAACTGTCAATGATTCGCATCGTCGGTCGTTCAGAGGGTATCGGCAAGCCAATGCTGTTTGGCACAACGCGTGAATTCTTGGTGCATTTCGGCCTGAAGACGCTGGCAGATCTTCCCAAGCCTCGAGAGCTTGAGGAACTGCTCGAATCGGGTGAAAACAAAGCGGAAGCGCGCCAGCAAATGGCTATGGAACTGCAGGGTCTGCAGGACCGCGCTGAAGGACAGCAGGAATTGGCTGAGGAGAGTGATCAGCCCATTCCTGAGGCCGATCAAGTCGATGCAAATCTGCGTGACAGCGTCGCGACTGACGATGAAGAAGCAGAAGATGGCATGAGTGGGACAGAGGCCGAAGAGCGGGTAGACACCGACCGTCAGCCCGGCGAGCGTTCCGACGGCGATGACGCCTGAGGAATCTGTCTACACGATGCGCCTAAATCGCTTTCTCGCCCGTTCGGGCGTGGCTTCGCGGCGTAAAAGCGATGAACTCATTGCCAGTGGCTTGGTGCGAGTGAATGGTGAAGTTGTCGACATTTTGGGTGCCAGCGTGGATCCGGAGCGCGATTCGGTCGAGTATGCGGGACAATCCGTGCACTTGCCGAAGGAGTGCGAATATATCGTGCTTAACAAGCCTGCAGGTTATGTCGTCACGCGCAGCGATACACACGGCCGGCCGACGGTTTTTGACCTTTTGGGGACTCAACGAATGGGCACGATGCCCGTTGGCCGTCTAGATATGGACACGACGGGATTCTTGTTGTGGACCGACGACGGTGAGTTGGCGTTTCGTTTGCTACATCCTCGCTATGTGGTGGACAAAGTATACGAGGCGGTGGTGCGGGGTAGGCCAAGCGAGGAAAAGTTGCAGATGCTGCGAGAGGGAATCGAACTGGACGATGGTCCAACGGCACCAGCGCAGGCCGAAGTCATACGCTGCGAAGGTAGCGGCTACAGGATGGAGGCGCATGTCCGCCTGTGCATTCACGAGGGGCGTAAGCGTCAGGTGCGACGCATGCTGCGAACGATTGGTCATCCGGTGCGCATGCTCAAGCGCATCTCATTTGCGGGTTTGACCTTAGAAGATCTTGAAGAAGGAGCGCATCGAACGCTTAGCATGGAAGAGACGCGAGCATTGCGCACTCAGGTGGGGTTGTAGTGGCCGGGGCAGGTATTGTGATTGCTATTGACGGCGTAGTTGGTTCTGGAAAGTCGACTACTGCTCGTCTTGTGGCCGAAGCCTTGGGATATCGCCATTTGGATACGGGTGCTATGTATCGCACCGTTGCTCTGGCAGCTGGACGGCAGGGCGTTGAGCCAGAAGATGAACGGGCGCTAGCCGAACTACTGCCCACGCTCCAGATCGACCTGCTGCCCTCTGACCAAGGGGGATGCGTTATGCTCAACGGCGAAGATGTTAGCGAGGAGATTCGCCGCCCCGAAACGGCTCGGCGCGTTGGGAGCTTTGCGGACAAGACCATGGTGCGTCGTGCTTTGGTAGCTCATCAACAAACGTTGGGTGCTCACGGGGGTGTAGTTGCAGAAGGGCGCGATATGGGATCGGTGGTATTTCCCAATGCGGAGCTCAAAGTTCGCATGGTCGCCGATTTAGATGTGCGCACGCAGCGTCGGCTCGATGAACTCGTGGCCACAGGCATACGCACGCACTTTGATGAGGTGCGTGCCGACATTGCAAAGCGCGATCGAGAAGACGCCCAGCGCGACTATGGTGCCAATGGAGTGGCTTCCGACTACGTCGAACTGGACACGACGAGTATGGATTTAACGCAGCAAGTTGCCGCCGTTGTCGACTGGGCTCGACAGCGCGGTGCCTGATCATTGTAGTACCGCACCGAGCAATTTCGCTCGGCGTGCCATTGATGCAGGATACACATGCCTGCTTTAACCGCAGTATTTGAGGTGTTTCAATGAGTGAAGAAACTCCCGTCGCCGAAGCTTCGGAAGAACAGAAACCAGTATACGGCAACATCAGTGCCGAAGAACTGGAGAAACCGGAGTATAGCGAAGAGCAGATGAATGAAATGATGGCCCTCTACGACGAGAGCATCTCCGGTATACAAGAGGGGCAAATCGTTAAGGGAACCATCGTATCGACCGGCGAAAGCGAAGTGATGATCGATATCGGCTTCAAGTCGGAAGGTGCTGTTCCTCTTCGCGAATTTAACGATCTTTCGGCGATCGAAATAGGCCAAGAGATCGAAGTGTTTCTCGAAAACGTCGAAGATCAGGAAGGCCAAGTCGTTCTGTCTAAGCAGAAAGCCGACTTTATGCGCGTCTGGGATTCGATTAAAGATGCACACGACACCGGCAACACCGTGCAGGGTCGCCTAATGCGTCGGATTAAGGGTGGAATTGTCGTCGATCTCTTTGGCGTCGATGCCTTTTTACCCGGTTCGCAGATCGACATACGTCAGGTCAAAAACTTTGATCAATTTCTCGGTCAGGAATTCCCCTTCAAGATCATCAAGCTCAACAAGGCGCGTCGCAATATCGTCGTTTCTCGTCGTGCCGTGCTTGAAGAAGAGCGCTCGAAGATGCGCGAAGAGATCGTCAAGGTGCTCGAAGAGGGACAGATCCGCGAAGGCGTGGTCAAGAATATCACCGACTTTGGTGCCTTCATCGACTTGGGCGGCGTGGACGGTCTGCTGCACATTACCGACATGTCTTGGGGACGCGTCAGTCATCCCTCCGAGTTGGTCTCTATCGGTGACCGCATCAAGGTCAAGGTATTGAACTACGACCGCGAACGCGAGCGTATATCGCTCGGTCTCAAGCAGCTGACTTCCCATCCTTGGGAGAGCATTGAGAATAAGTATCCGATCGATAGTCAGACGCGTGGCAAAGTTGTATCGATCACAGATTACGGCGCTTTTGTCGAGCTAGAAGAAGGCATAGAAGGGTTGGTTCACATCTCTGAAATGTCGTGGACACAGCACGTGCGTCATCCGTCCAAGCTGGTCAATATTGGCGACGTGGTTGAAGTTATGATCCTCAAGATCGACCAAGAAAACCAGAAGATCTCTCTCGGTATGAAGCAGACGGAAGACGATCCTTGGGAGACGCTCGACGCCAAGTATCCGCCAAACACGAATTTGGAAGGTACAGTGCGGAGCTTGACCAACTTCGGTGCGTTTGTCGAGATCGAAGACAACATCGACGGTTTGGTCCATATCTCAGACATGTCGTGGACTCGGCGCATACGCCAAGCTAGCGAGATGTTTAAAAAGGGCGACGTCATTCAGGTCGTAGTAACGGAGATTGACGTGAAGCGCCGTCGGATATCGCTGAGCCACAAGATGGCTTTTGAGAATCCCTGGCCGCAGTTTGCAGAGAAGTATGCGATTGGAACGGAGACGCGCGGCGTTGTCTCGCGCATCCTGGAGCGCGGCTTGGTCGTCTCTTTCGATGGAGATGTAGATGGCTTTGTTCCGCTGTCGCAGCTGGCCATTGACGGTATGCAAAATCCGCATCAGTGCTTTTCTGAAGAGCAAGAAATTCCGCTGAAGGTCATCGAGTTTGACGAGAATCAGAAAAAGATCGTGCTCAGCGCGCGGGACTACTTCCGCGACAAAGATCAGTCCGAGTACGAAGCCTATCTGGAAGCCCATCCCATTGGCGATTACACGGTTGATGAGACGACGGCTGATTCAGACGACGAGATGGAGAGCTGGGGCGACGCCCATGAAGAAGGGGGTGCTCCTGCCGAAGGCGGTGGAGAAGAGAGTTAATCTCTTTTTTCGCCCATTGTGCATTTCGGAGCGTCGGGCATTGCCCGACGCTCCGTTTTTTTTGTTTCTGCTGTGAGCGTGGCGTGTCTCTTTGGCGCGTCAGAGGCAAAGTTCTATTTTATAATCCACGCCTTACTCTTTCATTTATATATTTTTTTTCGACCTGCACACGAGCGCTATGGCTAAGAATAAACTCACCCCAGCGATGGAACAGTACATGCATTTCAAGCGGCTGCATCAGGATGCGATCCTGTTTTTCCGCATGGGTGATTTTTATGAGATGTTTTTTGATGATGCCAAAGATGCGGCCCGTCTACTCGGTCTCACGCTGACCTCGCGCAATCACGGTAAGACATCAGGGGATGTACCGCTTGCCGGAGTGCCACATCACGCAATGGAAAACTATCTGGCCAAGCTTATTCAGATGGGACGCAAGGTCGCTATTTGTGAACAGGTCGAAGATCCGAAACAGGCCAAGGGGGTGGTTAAGAGAGATGTGGTTCAGGTCGTTTCACCTGGCACTGCGCTGTCTGATGCCATGCTCGATGGGCAGCGCAATAACTTTCTCGTTGGCTTGGCGCTGTGGTCGGGCACCGTAGGTCTTGCAAGTGTGGATATGTCGACGGGAGACTTTGTGCTGGACGAAGTGCCCGTTGAGGGGCTTGCGGATGAACTGCAGAGTTTAGCACCGGCCGAGATCCTTTTGGCGCAAGGAGCCGACGGCGAATGGGTAGACCAACTCCAGCGACTGCTGCCAAGCGCGGCACTGAGCAGAATAGAAGACTGGCACTTTGAAGAGTCGGCAGCTCGGGAGCTGCTCTATGAACAACTGGGGGTGCGTTCGCTCAAGGGATTTGGCTGCGAAGACTTAGATGCAGGTCTGCGTGCAGCAGGTGCCGTCATTGCCTATCTGCGCGATAATCAGCGCGGCGCCGTAGATCACATCAACCGCCTGCAGCGCAAGCGCCGCGAAGACCATGCGCTGGTTGACGCCACTGCCCAGCGCAATTTAGAGCTGCTGGCCAACCAGCAGGACGGTGGACCGAGCGGTTCGCTACTCGAGGTAGTCGATCACACCTGCACGCCAATGGGGGCACGTCTCCTTCGCATGTGGCTTATTCAGCCGCTCAAAGGAGTGGATGAGATCAATGGCCGACTCGACGCCGTCGATGAGATGGTGTCGGCGCGTGACGTGCGCCGTGCGCTGCGTGCGCTCTTGCAGGGCGTGGGTGATTTGGAACGCCTCATGGCCAGAATCTGCTGTCAGCGCGCCAATGCGCGCGATCTGGTGGCGCTCGCATCGTCGCTGGAAAAGTTGCCAGACCTACGCGTCTGTTTGGCCGAACTGACCGCCAGCCACTTGGTCGGACTGCGGGATGAAGAGCTCGTCGAAGTCGGTGAGTTGGTCGATGTCATACGCAGCGGACTGGTGGACGAACCGCCGGCCGTTTTAACGGATGGTGGTATTATACGCGACGGTTTTGATAGCCGAGTGGACGAACTGCGCCAGATAAGCCGCGGTGGCAAAGATCTGATCGCGCAGATACAGCATCGCGAACGCGAACGCACGGGTATAAGTTCGCTTAAAATTGGTTTTAACCAAGTCTTTGGCTACTACATAGAGATCAGTAAAGCCAATACGTCACGCGCGCCAGAGGACTATATTCGCAAGCAGACGCTGACAAACGCAGAGCGCTATATAACTCCCGAGCTGAAGGAATACGAAGAGAAGGTGCTAGGAGCAGAGGATGCGCTTAAAGAGCTTGAAAATAGCCTTTTCCTAGCGCTCCGCGACCGCGTGGCCGAGTGGACCACCCAGGTGCAGCGCATCGCGCGCGCGATGGCGCGGATTGACGTCATGTGTTCGTTCTCCGAGCTGGCCGAACTGGAGCAGTATGTGCGTCCGATGGTAGATGATAGCACGTGCCTGCAAATACGCGAGGGCCGTCATCCGGTTGTAGAGCGTCAGCTGCGCGAGGGCCGCTTTGTGCCCAACGATGTGCATATCGATGCTGAGTCTGCGCAAATACTGCTTATTACGGGTCCTAATATGGCTGGTAAAAGCACGATTATCCGCCAAGTAGGTCTAATCGCGTTGCTGGCCCAAGTGGGGTCGTTTGTGCCTGCTAAGTCGGCCCATATTGGCGTGGTTGATCGCATATTCACGCGCGTCGGGGCTTCGGATAACTTGGTCGGCGGCGAGAGCACATTCATGGTTGAGATGAATGAAGCCGCGAACATCCTCAATAATGTGGGTGATCGGAGCTTGATCCTAATGGATGAGTTGGGACGCGGCACGAGCACATTTGACGGATTGAGTATTGCTTGGTCGATCGTCGAGTACCTGCATCAGTATGGACGGGCTCGTCCACGCACGCTCTTTGCGACACATTATCACGAGATGACGGCACTGGAAGAGCAGCTGGAGCGCGTGCAGAACTTCAACGTAGCGGTGCGCGAAGAGGGGGATCGCGTAGTTTTTCTGCACCGTCTTGCACCGGGGCCCGCAGATCGCTCCTACGGTATCAACGTGGCACAGATGGCCGGCATGCCTCATGGGGTGGTCCGTCGAGCTAAAGACATCCTCGCTCGATTAGAAGGCGAGCAAATTGATGTTGAACAGATTCATGGTGTAGAGGAAGGCGCACTAAGAAAGGCGCCTGTCATGCCAGAAGAGGGGAGTGTGGAAGCGCGGGAAGTCCGCATCGGAGAAAACGGTGTGGACACAGATAATACGGTTCCGCAGCTCGACTTATTTCCCCAAGTCAATGGGCCCTTTGCCGAGGAACTCAAGGCGATGAATCTGAGTCAGGTAACGCCGCTGCAGGCGCTGCTTAAGCTCAACGAATGGCAAGAGATGCTGCGGGATCGCGGGTAGGGCGCGATGTCCGAAACGATTTTGTGAAGAAAGGATACTCGTATGGCTTCGCCGGCAGATCGTTTTACTCGGTTAGAAAAAATAGCTGTTTTCCTCATTGCGATGGGCGAAGCGCGTTCGAGAGAGATACTGGCAGATTTTGACCTGGCTACGATTGAGCAAATTAACGATACCATTGGTTTTTTGGGTGATATCACGCCTCAAGAGAAGGCAGCGGTAATGATTGAGTTTGGCGACTTCTTTTACAAGAACAAGCCGCTGTCTTCAAAGCTACATCCACCGAAAAAAACGAAATCCAAGTCTGTGATGAGCGGGCAGAAATCGAATGCTGCAGCGGTTTTTAAAGGGAAGAAGAAGCCGCCAGCGGCGCAGGGAAAAGAGAAGGCATTTGCAGCCGATGAGGTTGCTGCTGAAGAGGCGGCTACAGAGGCGCTCGACAAGCTGAAGGGTATAGACTGGAGCAAAGCGGGATACGACTTTGGTGAAGGGTTTAAAGGCTCGGGCGAGCGCGGTCGTTAATCCGTTTGGCCGTCTGTAAGAAGACCGATCTCCTGTGCGCGTTCGATCAGCGCGCGGCTGATGATTACCAAGGTGCCCAAGGCGAGGACGAGTTGTGCTGTTAGATAGGCTGTTTGCACGATAGGCTCCACGTGTGAGTGTTGTGTCTTTCCCTCTTCATAGCAAAGCCTGCGCCAGAGTGTCGTAAATACTCCAAGTTGTTTAAATTCAGTGGGTAATACTTTTTTCTCAGCGCGAGATGCGCGTGCAGGTGGAAAATATATCTGCAGCGCCCTACGCATTTTCCCCCTTTGTGATGGACGAAAAGAACCCAGATATCGTTTGGGGACGTCACCCCGTGCTTGAAGTGCTGCGCTCGGGGCGTTCCGTGCAGCGGTTGCTCATAGCCGACGGCGGTCGAGGTGAAGTAATCGACGAGATCTTTACGCTCGCTCGTCAGGCCAAAGTGCCCTATGATGTGCGCAATCGCGATTTTCTCGACCGGATTGCAGGACCTCGCCATCAGGGGGTCATTGCCTACATGGCCGCGCGCTCATACGCCGATTTCGAGGCCGTCTTAGCCGATCTCGACCTGTGCCACGGCTTTCTCGTATTTCTCGACCAGATTCAAGATCCGCATAATCTAGGCGCCATTGTGCGCAGCGCGCACGCAGTTGGAGCAGATGCGATAGTGCTGCCTCGCAGGGGGGCCTGCGGTCTCACAGCTGCGGCTGTAAAAGCAGCCGCGGGGGCAGCTGAGCACGTGCCGATATGCCAGGTCGATAACATCCAGAAAGCGCTGCAAAAAGTGCGTGCGCTAGGGGTCTGGACTATTGGGCTAGATGCTCAAGGAGATACGGATTTTACCTCCGTTGACTACGGTAGAGCATGTGCACTCGTGGTGGGTAGCGAAGGGCGTGGACTGAGGCGTATGGTGGGTGAACGATGCGACTTTCTCGTCTCAATTCCCATGGCGCGGAGTGAGGTGGGATCGCTAAATGCATCCGTAGCGGCGGGAATCGTTCTGTATGAAGTGCACCGTCAGCGCCGCTCATGAGAGGGGTTCTTCCGCTTCTGATGCTGTGCACAGTGCACGTGGCGAGTGCGGATACGCAGCGCGAACTGAAGGAAGCCCAGAATCTGCTGTCCGAAGTAGGAGAAGGTGACGCCAGAAGCGGTTTTACCTACAGCGCTCGGTATATGCTCTACTACGAAGAGGGCGATTCGCTCGTGCTGCGAGGCGAGGCGACGGTGCGACACAAAGGTGCGACGCTGAAGGCGGCTGAAATGGTGTACTTTCGTGCTCTCGATAGGGTTGAGGCGCGCAGTGGAGTAGACAGTAGCGGAGCCGTTGTGGGTCAGCCCGTGCTGGAGCGCTCCGAAGAAGTGCTGCGGGGAGAGCGCATTCTATACGACCTGAAAGACGAGCGCGGCTCTATTCTTTCTGGGCGCATACAGCGAGATAAAGGCTTTTACTCGGGACGCGAGATACAGACGCACACATCGAGCGAATTTCACGTGCATGAAGGGGCCTACACTACGTGTGATTTACCCGCTCCTCACTTTGACTTTTACAGCCCGCGCATCAAGGTGATCGTCGATAATATGGCGATTGCGCGGCCAGTTTATCTGCGCGTTGCGGAACGCCGTCTCTTTTGGATTCCCTTTTTTATCTTCTCGCTTGGAGAGAATCGACGTTCGGGCATGCTCACGCCGGGCTACGGGCGTCGTCCGCTCCGCTATGGCAGCGCTCAGAGCGAGTGGGAGGTGCGTGACCTAGGCTATTATATAGCGCCCAACGACTATTGGGATGCCACGGCCGCAGTTGATTTGCGTCAGCGTTCGGGATGGCTGGGCCGTCTTCAGCTAAACTATGCGCTGCGCTATCGGTTCAACGGCACTGTAAACGCGCGATTGGAAAATCGCCAGAGCGGTTCTGCTGCTCAGAGGAACTGGCGCATTGACTTTAATCACAGTCAGCAGATGGGTAGAGACGCTAACCTGCGCGCCTCGGGGACTTTTCAGAGCAACGAGAGTTTTGGCTTGGACAATAGCGCTCGTCTCAATGAGCGGCTCAACCGCACGCTGCGCTCAAATTTTAGCTACAGTCGCCGCTTTCGCGAGTCGGGAAATAGCTTCTCCCTCAACGCGAGTCAAACAAAAAACCTCGATACGCAGACGCATGATATCGTTCTGCCTGAGCTGAGCTTTCGCAAAGGGAGACAGCCCCTTTGGGAGCGCGGTACCCCCAGCGGCCAGCAGCGTCGAGAAAAGGCTTGGTATGAGCGTATTTACTACGACGGTAATGCCCGCCTTCGCAACGGTGAGCGCGGAACCCTCACCGATACCACGCGCGCGACGAGGGCCGATTTGGGTATGCGCGTAACGGCACAGTACCAGCCGCTCAGTTGGCTAACGTTGAACCCCACACTAGACGAATCGTGGAGCGACGCCGATCTGCGCAGCAGTCGAGCTGAGGGGGTGCGCGAAGACCGCCTCGGGACTCGCCTCGGTGTAAGTCAAACGCTGTACGGGCTGTTTCAGCCCCATTGGGGGCCGTTGGTTGCGCTCCGGCACGTGCTAAAGCCCGCACTCAACCTAAACTACCAGGCGCGAAAACGCAGCAGTGGGGGCACGTTCGGAATCGGTGGCCGGAATGAGGGCTGGCAGATGACGCGCCGCGTCGATCTGCGGTTGGATAACACGCTCTGGGCTAAGCTGCAGCGGGGTGAAGACGAAGACAAGGTGCGCATAGGTCAGTTTAACGTGTCTACTGCTTATGACATGGAAGATAAAAAGCGTCCTTTAAAAGATTTGGTCGGCAGTTTGAGTATTGAGATGGGACGCTACGTCAGCTCGCGCTTGAGCACGCGTTCGGCTTGGTATGACGATAGCGGACGTTTTGGGCTGCAAGGGCCGCGTCAGTTTGAAGTCCGAAACTCGATCGATCTTTCTGCGCGCGGTAAGTCGACGGACGGTCGCGACGTTGTTGGGAAGTCCGACTACGAAGCCGCAGACACGTTCGGTTTTGAAAGTGGGCTCAGTCGCGATATGGAAGACCGTTCGCGTCGCCGTCGTCTGCAACTGAGCCATTATTATGCGCGCACCCGAACTGCGGCCTCTGTGACTCGACGTTCTTGGGTGCGCATAGGAGCTGGCTTTGGATTGGGCGGTCATTGGAATGTCGATTATTCGATAAACTACAACCTTCGCGCACCGGGGCTGGCGCTGGTTTCTAGCGATCGCGTTACGTCGGAGCTGTTTTCGCTTCAGCGACGTTTTCACGATTGGACGGCCACCCTCAACATAGAGCCAAGCCGTTTCCACCAGACGCGCGCTTTCTACTTCAAAGCGCAGTTCAACGATATACCACAGCTCAAGTTTGAGCGCGGTGACGCGCGTTTTTGACGGAGTAGCTCACTTAATAGCACGGAGTAAATCGCATGAGAATTGTCGTTCAGCGCGTCAAACGCGGCAGCGTATGCGTTGGAGGTGAGCGGGTTGGCGAGATTGAACGTGGCCTAGTCTTGCTCGTGGGGGTACACCGCGATGACGATGAGGATGCCGTGCGCTTTTGCGCAGAGAAATGCGTGCACCTACGCATCTTCTCTGATGAGACGGGTAAGATGAATCAGTCGCTCATTGACGTGGATGGCGCTGCGCTGGTCATCTCGCAGTTTACGCTTTATGGAGACTGCAGGAGGGGGCGTCGTCCCGGCTTTGATGCTGCGGCTCATCCAGAGGTAGCCAAGGTGCTATATGCGCGCTTTATCGAATGCGTATCCCAGATGGGAATACGCGTAGAGTGCGGCGTCTTTGGCGCCGATATGCAGGTGGAGATTCACAATGATGGGCCCGTTACGCTCGTGGTGGAGTCGCCGACATGAAAGACCTAGTGCTTGCTTCGGCCTCCCCGCGCCGCGCCGAACTGCTGCGGCAGATAGAGTTATCCTTCCACGTTGAGCCCAGTCCCGATCCCGAGCCGCTGCCCGACGGACGGGCTCCCGAGGTATTTGCCGCTTATTCAGCCCAGCACAAGGCGCGCAGCGTGCGGCGCTTACTGCGGGAACGCGGCGCTGCAGTAGATGCGCTCGTTGTCGGTGCAGATACGATCGTGTGTATTGATGATTTGATTTTGGGTAAGCCGGCCAGCCCAGCAGAAGCCGCCCAGATGCTGAGCAGGCTTTCCGGCCGCCGACATAGGGTCTATACCGGGCTGAGCGTGATGAGCGCAGAGCGCGAGTCCAGCGGCTGTGAAGTGACGAGCGTGCAGATGAAAGCGCTGTCACAGCGAGACATTGACGCGTACGTATCCAGCGGGGAACCGCTTGATAAGGCGGGGTCTTATGGAATACAGGGGCGTGCAGGCCGTTTTATTGAATCCATCGAGGGTTGTTATTATAATGTCGTGGGATTGCCCTTGGCCCGTTTGTGTGCCCTGCTTGAGGACATGGACTACGACGTTGTGGGTGCAATGGGCCGCGACTAAATTCGAGAAGACGCATTATGAGCGACGGCGAGCGTACAAGTTTATCGCAGCAATTGGTTGCAGCCCGAAGCGAAAAGGGCGCTAGTTTAGAAGAAGTCCATCGGGCGACGGGCGTTAGCCTGTCTGTTTTGGAGGGCATTGAAGCCGGGCAGTACGATGTGGTTGAAGCGGTGTTTATGCGTCTGGCACTCGGCACGTACGCTGCCTATCTGGGGCTGGATGAGGGCGCCGTGCTGCGTGCGTTTGACGAGGAATATGGAACGACGTCGAGTTCGACACAGCCCGTATACAGCGAGCGAGCCGACGAACGGGAAGGAGCTGTATCTCCGTCCTTAGACGGCGGCGTCCTGCGCGTAATTGGTATAGTTGGTGCAGCGTTGGCTGTTGTCTTACTCGTAATCTCCGCATTAGACGATGACGAAAACGCGCAAGTCCTGCCTGCTACGACCCCGGTGCCAGAAAGTACGACTTCTGCTCTTGTCGGTTCCGTTCCGTCTGCGTCTGCGCCGAACGAGCGGCCTGTGCGCGCCGCCGGGGAAGAGCTGCGTGAACCCAGAGCGAATAGGAACGAGGTCTACTCCGTAGACGGTTCCGTCGGGTTAGATCGCGCGCTGGGCACGGAAGATGCGTTTGCAGAGGACACAGGCGTCGACTCGGTGACCGTGTCAGTAGACGCTAGCCTGCGCGCGGATATCGAACCGGCTCCGCGCGAAATACCTGCCGAAGGTGATCGGCTCGTTCTGCAGATTGAAGCGGTTGATTCGACGTGGGTGCAGGTGCGGTGGGATGAATCGGGCTTCTTTGACGCTATCGTGCCCCCGGGTCAGGTGTACAGCTGGGAGGCCCGCGACTTTTTTACCGTGCACTCCGGCAAGGCGCACGGTTTGCGCTACACTTTTCAGGGTGAGGTTTTGGGAAATGGAAGCCTGGGGGATCCGAACCGGGTTCTGCGCTTCCTCGCCAATGCAGAAGGAGTCGTCCTACTCGGCTCCGATTTCAAGCCGCTATCCTCCAGCCTTCAGCCATGAGTCGCCGCTACGTGGAGGTTGCCCTGCCGCCCCCGCTAGCACGGCAGTTCACTTATGGCGTGCCTGAGGAAGTGGATAGTTTGCTTCCCGGTGCCTTGGTCCTGGTCCCCGTTTCGCAGCGTCTGCTAACCGGCGTTGTGACCCGTGTCAATATTCCTTTAGAGCACGGACTCAACCCCTCAAAAATACGCGACATAGTTCAAGTCCTAGATGATTCGTTATTGAGCGATGAGATTGTAGATTTATGCCGCTGGTTGGCAGAATACTACATGGCGCCGCTTGGCAGTGCGCTGGTTGCCGCTCTCCCGCCTGGCGTGCGGCTCAGCAGCAAGCGAAGCGTATCTCTGACCCAAATTGTGCAAGTGAAAGATGGGGGCGTTGTCGATGCCCCAGAGTTGGAGCAGCTGGGCGGGGAGGAACGGGCTCTTATCGAAGAGTTAGCCCGTTCGGAACCACTTAAGGTGTCGACGCTGCAGCACCGACTCGGGCGCAAGGGTTTAGAGAAGCGTTTGACAGGTCTGCGCAGGCGCGGATTGATTGATATCGCGCCGATATTAGAAGATCGTCGCACGCGTGCCGTTAGTGAAACGCACGTGTATGTCGTGGACAGTCAGAAGGGTGAATCTGCGCTGCCCGCGCTCGAAAAGCGCGCTCGACGTCAGGCAGATTGCCTGCGCTATCTGTTGGAACAGGGCGGGTGCGCTCGCCCTGCGTTGGTGCGCGCCGGATTCAGTGCGGCGGTTATAAAAGGATTGGAAGAGCGGGGCCTAGTGGAGAGCGAACTGCGCGAGCGCGTGCGGGATCCGTTGGCGCATATAGAGCAGGGAGAAGCCGCCGAATTCTCGCCCACAGTTGACCAGGAACGAGTTATTACTGCGCTCGAGGAATCGCTTCGCGCGCGGGCGTTCCACGGAGCCTTGCTACATGGCGTAACGGGTTCGGGTAAGACGCTCGTATATACGCACCTTGTGCGCAGTGCGTTGGAGCAGGGCCGAAGCGCTATTGTGCTCGTACCTGAGATCGCACTGGCCTGGCAAATGGTGAGACGCTTCAAGCAGCACTTTGGCGATGAAGTTGCCGTACTGCACAGTCAGCTGTCTGCCGGAGAGCGCTACGATACGTGGAAGCGCCTGCGCCGGGGAGGTCAGCGTATCGTCATTGGCGCGCGTTCGGCCGTTCTCGCTCCCTTGCCAGATCTAGGTCTGCTGATTGTCGATGAGGAACACGATTCGTCTTATAAACAGGAGGATCTGGAGAGCGCTTATCCGCTTAGCTACAGCGCGCGCGACCTTGCTCTTATGCGCGGGCAGCGACAGCGCGCGCTCGTCATTTTGGGCTCTGCGACGCCCAGCTTAGAGTCGTACGCAAATGTAGAACAGGGAAAATACACCCTGTATAACCTGCCGAATCGAGTAGATGATCGGCCCCTGCCGGCCGTGCACGTGGTCGATATGAAGCGCGAGCCGTTTCAGCGAAAGCAGCGCGCCATTTTTTCTAAGATGCTCCGTTTTAAAATGGAGGCGTGTTTCGAGCGTGGTGAACAGGTCGTCCTGTTGCAGAATCGTCGTGGGTTTGCTCCCTTTATCAGCTGTGGATCCTGTGGCGAATCGGTTCAGTGCGCCAGCTGCCGCGTATCGCTGACGTATCACCGCAGCCGAGAGGGTTCCCGCTCGTGCTGTCACTACTGTGACTTCTCGGCGCCTGTGCCTCCAGTTTGTCCCTCATGCGGAGCGGCAGAACTGCGTTTTGAGGGCGTGGGCACGCAGAAGGTAGAAGAGGCTCTGGTGGAACAATTTCCCAGCGTCAGCGTCATTCGCATGGACGTAGATACAACGGGGTGGAAGGGCGCGCACGACGAGCTCGTAGAGCGCTTTCGCCGGCGAGAAGCCGACGTGCTTCTCGGAACGCAGATGGTGGCAAAAGGACTTGATTTTCCCGAAGTTACTCTGGTTGGCGTCATTTCGGCCGATACGGGTATGCACATGCCGGACTTTCGCGCTGCCGAGCGAAGTTTTCAACTGCTGACGCAGGTGGCGGGTCGTTCGGGAAGAGGCGAACAGCCCGGAGAAGTGGTGGTCCAGACTCGGCTACCCGATGATCCCGTTTTGCTGACGGCTGCCGAACAGGACTACGTCGCATTTGCCGAACGAGAACTAAACGAACGGCGCGAAGCTGGATTTCCGCCCTTTGGACGCCTGTTGGTGCTGCGCTGGCGCGGTGAAGGCGAAGAGGCCGTCGAGCGCGTTGCGCGCGGCTGCAGCGACCGGCTTATGCGATCCTTGGACCCGTCTATTGCCTTGCTCGGTCCCTCACCCGCGCCTTTGGCTAGGCTGCGCGGTGCATACCGTTGGCAGGCGTTGTTGCGCGCTGAATCCGCTCGTGCGCTGCGCGATACAGCGCGGGAAGCTTGGGACGAAATGAGTCAATTGGCACAGCGCAACGGAGTGATATTTACAGTGAATGTAGACCCTTTGACGATGATGTAGGCCAGAATGCAGCTACGCAACTTTTTATTGGTGCTCCTGCTCGTAGGCAGTGCTTGGGGGCAATCTGAACAGTCGGAATGGAAGGCTTTTACCAGTATGCGCAATCTGAGTCGCTTGCTGGTAGACGATGCGTACGTTTGGGCGCTGACTTCGGGGGGGGTACTGCGCTTTAACAGGGCTACCCAAACCTATGATCGCTTTACTCGACTAGACGGCCTGCCGGGTAATGACGTATCCAGTTTGACCGTCGATGATAAGGGCGACTTGTGGTTTGGAACGCGTTTTCAAGGTTTGAGTCGTCTGCACGTAGAAGACAATCGCTTTGAACCTCCGTACATGGATTTCGCCGAGCTTTCGATCAGCGCTCTGTATGCGTATGAAGATCGCATTTTTGTTGGCACGGGTTTGGGGATTAGCGTATTCCTCGTGGACAAAGCCGAGGTTAAGGAAACCTATCGACAGTTAATCAACCGGTCGAAAGATATCCCAGTTAATGTGATTACCGTGCACGAAGGCTACTTATGGGCGGGCACGGACACTGGATTGGCGTGGGCTGATTTAGAGCAGCCGAACCTACAGGATCCTCAAAGCTGGCAGAGTACTATCAGTCTTGGGCGCGTGTTGGATCTACAGGTTTTTAACGATACGCTCTTCTGCGTATCATCCAATAGTATATGGACCGCCTCTGCGGGAGGCCGTCCCGAGAGAGATGTAACCAGTTCTTCTGGTTTTGTTTCGCTCGGTCTGTTGAATGGTAAGCTGATTGGGGCCAAGGAAAACGGAGAGTTTTATGAGCGGTACGGGCATCGCGATTGGCGCCGACTGCGCGGAACGAATATAACGGGCATTAGCGACTTATCGGTGAGCGAAGGGCCGATGTGGGTCGCTACGCAGACCGGTTTGCGCATCATCGGCGACGATCGCCTACCGTCTCCGCGCGAGCCGTCGGCTAACGGTTTCTACGATCTTGGGTTGGGGGGGGATGGGCATCTTTGGGCTGCCTCCGTGCCCAAGGACGGGTTTACCGCATACGGTGCGTATGAGTATGATGGAGAGGGATGGGTCGTGCACAATCTCAAGTCGGGCCTCTCCTCCGAAAACGTTACGTCGATTGAAAGAGACGCAGAGGGTCGGGTGTGGCTGGGTAATTGGGGGCGCGGTGTCGACGTGCTGGATTCGACGGGAACGTGGCGTCGGCTCAACAGCGGTAACTCTGCGATAACGGGTATCGGCGGCGGTAGCTTTGCTCCGATCAGCGATATCGAACGCGATGCGAATGGTCATATGTGGATCGCCGACGTGCAGAGCGGCTTGGTGGTCATGGACGGCTACCCGCCTGAGCGTCAATTGCTTAACAGACAGGAAGATTTTGGTCTCGCAGCAGGACGCGATATTGGTAAGATCTCCATCGCGCAAGATGGGCTCATATGGGTGGCTACGGCGCGAGATGGATTTATTCTGTTTGACGACGGGGGGACGCCCTATGAAAGCGGTGACGAATCCGGCGTCGTATTTAACTCGCTTCAGTACAGTGATCTGACGAGCGACCGTTCAAGCGATATTTTTGCCGACGCTGTGGGACGGGTATGGGTTGGTACGGACAATGGACTCAACGCGCTTAGTGGGAGCTATGACCGAACCACGCGCAGTTTTACGCTGGAATCTTGGAATACGTACGGCGTCAACGAAGGCCTGCCTTCCAATGTTATTACGGCTATCGCTGGGGGGCCGCGTGGTGACGTTTGGGTAGGTACGGAAGATGGGATCGCCCAGATTGATCCTTCGGGCCAGGTGGCCTTTGCGCTCAATACGGCCAACAGCGGTCTGATTGACGATCGCGTGAACTCTCTGCTTTTCGATGAAGAGCTCGGCGAGCTGTGGATTGGAACGCTCAACGGGTTGAGCCGTTTGCGCGTCCAGACAGGCGACGGGGAAGAGGGCACGTCGGTGCAGGTCTATCCGAATCCTCTGCGCCTGGGAAGCCGTGGGAATCTGTTAACGCTAACGGGGCTACCGCTGGGCGCAGAAGTGAGTATATACACTAATAGTGGCCAACTAGTGCAGCAGATTGAGGGCGTGCCCGGCGTGGGCAGTGCGACTTGGGACGGTCTTAATAATGCGGGTTTTCTGGTGGGTTCAGGGATTTATTTTTTCGTCGCCAGCGATGGCGTTACACATACGTTAGGCAAGTTTGCCGTGGTGAATAATCGTTGATAGATGGGCGTCGAACGGCTTGGTTACTTGCGCTGATTAGCCTGTGTTGGTCTCCGCATATTTTTGCTCAAGGCGAATCCACGCCCAGCGGTATGTTCACTATTGCGCGCCTGCAGTACGGCGGCGGCGGCGACTGGTACAGTGATCCCTCTTCGCTGCCCAACCTCCTCCGTTTTATTCGCGATCACACGCGCGTTGCCGTGACGGTCGCAGAAGAGCGCGTGGAGCTGTTGGACAAAGATCTTTTCAGCTACCCCTATCTCTATCTCACCGGGCATGGAAACGTGGCTTTTGACGATCGAGAGGTCGAGCGTTTGCGTCGCTACCTCGAGAGCGGCGGCTTTCTTCACGCCGACGATAACTACGGTCTGGATGAGAGCTTTCGCCGTGAGATGAAGCGCACTTTTCCCTTCAGCGAATGGGTAGAACTCACCCCTGAGCACGAAATATTCCACAGCCATTTCGATTTTTATGAAGGATTGCCCAAGATTCACGAGCACGACGGCAAGCGTCCACAGCTGCTCGGTCTGTTTATCGAGGACCGGCTGGCCGTAGTCTACTCATATGAGTCGGATCTTGGCGATGGATGGGAAGACGCGGAAGTGCATCAGGTGCCTCCAGATAGGCGTCTTGCCGCGCTGCGTATGGGGTCTAATATCGTCCTGTGGGCACTGAGCCACTAATGGTTTCGGTGAGTGAAGAGGCCTTCGCCAAACTGGAGAGACGTCTCTCGGAGCTAAGGCTCCGTGCGCTGCTGGTAGAAGGCGCGGTGGGCCTACTCCGTCTGGCGGGCACGCTGTTGGTCGGTTTGCTCGTATGGATAGGTCTGGAAGCCCTGTTTTACTTCTCTCCCCCTGTCCGTGCTGTGCTGGGAGCAGGCGTCATTGTGGTGGCGTTCGGATATGGCGCACAGACGTGGCGTCAAACGATCCCTCGCCTTTGGGATCGCCACCGCTTTGCCCTGCACGTAGAACAGTGTTGCCCCCATCTGGCTCAGCGTCTAATCAGTGCGTTAGAACTCTGCAATGGAAAGCGCGAACGCGGCTTCTATTCTCCGGACCTGCTGGCCGCTACGGTGCAAAGTGCGGCCGACGAAGTCTCACGAATTAACCTCTCGCCCCTTGTGGACGGTATGCGCTTACGCAGTAGCGCTTTGTTCGCTGGGGGAGCGCTGGTTGCTGTGGTTTCAAGCGGAACGCTGGCCGGAGATATATTGGCTTCGGCACTCCATCGCTGCGCCCATCCGCTTACGGCCTTCGAGCGTCCAGCTCAGACGCAAATCGATCTGGCCATTGATCAGGTAGAAGTCGTGCGCGGCGAAGATGTGCACATGGTCGTTCGTTTTTCTGGAGACTTGCCCGCCAGTGCGCGCGTGCTCAGACGCGAGTCTGCGCACGCAGAGTGGCGAGGTGAAGAGGTCGTTGTTGCCGGCGTGGATTCACTGCGCTATGCGTTGCCTGCAGTTCAGCGTTCCTTTCAGGTTCAGGTGGCTGCTGGGGATGGCTTGTCCCGAATGGTCGATGTGCGGGTTATCGATCCACCGGCGGTGAAACGTCTCCGCCTCCGCTATCGCTATCCCCCGTACAGCCAACTGCCAGAGCGCGTCGAAGAAGACGGAGGAGATATACAGGCGCTGGTCGGAACGCACATTGCCTTTGAGATAGTGGCCAATAAGGTGCTTGCCGAAGCAGCGCTAGTAGTGGAGGACAGCGTGCATTTGCCCGCCCGAGTAGAGGGCGATAAGGCGCGGGTTGATTTCACCTTGGAGCGCAGCGGCTCGTACCGCGTTTACCTGCGCGATACCAAGGGAGTCCTCAATCGCGATCCCATAGCGTATTCCCTGCGTGCTGTGGATGACCAACCTCCTCGTGTAGCTATAACGGATCCAGGTCGGGATACGGATCTGCCCGATAATAAACAAGTGCAAATTGGCGTTGAGGCGAGCGATGATTTTGGTGTTACAAGAGCCGATTTAGTCTATGGGATCAATGAGGGCACAGAGCGGCGAATCCCTCTGGGTGTAGATCCGGCCAGACAGGTCATTCTGCGCCATCTGTGGGACCTGTCAAACGTGCCCCTGATGCCAGAGGATCGCGTTCACTACTTTGTCGAGGTTTTTGACAACGACGAGATCTCAGGGATAAAATCGGGTCGCAGTGAGCGCTATGTGCTGCGTTTGGCGTCGCTGCGTGAGCTCTACGAGGAGAGTGAAGAGGCTCTGGAAGCGCGACTTGATGCGGTTGAGGAGTTGGTTGAACAGGGGCGAGATACGCGTGAATACCTCGAAGAAGTCCGGCGCGAAGTACTGCGGAAGGAAGAGTTGAACTGGGAGACCGAACGAGCGCTGGAAGACGCCATCGAGCGGGAGAATGAACGCTCTAAGCAGCTCGAGGAAATGGCAGCAGAACTGGAAAAAAGCGGACAGAAGATTGATGAAAAAGGTTTGGGAAACAGCGAACTTTTTGAAAAGCTAGAGGAAATACGCCAGCTAATGGCCGAGGTCGCTGCCCCCGAATTACAGGAGGCGCTGCGTCAGCTGCAGGAGGCTATGGAAGATCCCGATCCGCAGGCGCTGGCCGAATCTCTCAAGCAGTTTAGCGAAGATCAAGAAGCCTTTCAAGAGCGCTTAGATCGCACTATTGAATTGCTCAAGCAGGTGCGGGCAGAGCAGCAGTTCGAAGCGGTGGTCGATCAGGCGAGCGAGCTTGCGGAGCGCCAGCGTGCTATCAATAGCGACGTGGAGAGGGGAGAGGCGGGCATGAGGCAGCAAATGCAGCAGGGCGCGCTGCGAAGAGATAGCGAAAATCTGCAGAGTCAACTGGAAGAGCTGGCCGAATCACTGGATCGGTTAGATGCACCTACGGCCGATCAGGTCAGTGCTCAGGCTGAGCAGATGAAGTCGCGTCAAATGAGCGGACGCATGCGCGAAATGATTCAGCAGATGCGGGCCAAAAATAATCCACAGGCCGAGCGACTGGGGGCGGGCCTCGAGGAAGACTTGGGTCAGCTTTCGGCCAATCTGAGCAACGCAAAGGCGCAGTTTGTAGCCGAGCAAAAGCAGGAAATGAGCGGCGAGTTACGCCGAGCCATGCGCGATATGATTGGACTGTCACAGAGGCAGGAAGCGCTTGCTAACTCCGTGCGTGCTCGCCCGAATATAGACAGCGCTGAGCCGGCTGAAGATCAGTTCGCTCTACTTCAGGGAGCCGGGCTCGTGGCCGAGCGCTTGGCGGTTTTAGCGCGGCGCACGATGAGCCTGTCGCGCGGCCTCAACACGACTCTGGGCTACGCGCTCAACAGCATGGGAGAGGCGGCGCGACACCTGGGTCAGCGCGATAGGCGCAGTGCGCTCGAACCGCAGCAACAGGCCATGCGCTATGCCAACGAAACGGTCGTCCTGCTTCGCGAAAGCTTGAACAATCTGTCGAATGCCAGTATGCCTTCTAGTTTTGCAGAGGCCATGCAGAAGATGATGGGGCTCTCCGAGCAGCAAGCTCAGCTCAATCAGGCTGCGCAGCAGGCTCTGGCCCAGGCGCAAGCGCAGGGGCAGGGGCGCCCGGTGCCCGGATTAGACGGAGAAATTCGCCGTCTATCTGCAGAGCAGGAGCGCGTCTACCAAGCTTTGCAGGAGCTGCACAAATCTATGCGGGGCCACAAGGGTGCTCAGGGACAGATTGAGGCTATTCAAGAAGAAATGCGCGAGGTGCTTGGCGATTTGCAGCAGCGGCGCCTAAACGCTCGGACGCTGGAAAAGCAGGAGCGTATTTTTCAGCGCATGTTGGAATCAAGTCGGTCGATTCATTCTCGCGGTTTCAAGGACGATCGAGAGGCAACGGGGGGTAGAGACCAGCCTTACAGCGGTCCTCCGGGTATGCCAGAAGATCTGGGACAGGTGCCCGACGTGCTGCGTCAGGCGATGCGTCAGGCTCTTGAAGGAGCATATCCGGCCGAATACCGCCACCTTCTGGAGCGCTATTACGAACAGGTATACGAAGATGCACTGCAGATGGAGGGCGCGCCGTGAAGTGCGTCATAGTTTCTCTATTAATTGCCTGCACCTCGCTGTGTGCGCAGGATGAAAGTGCACTGCGCCAGCGCATCCAACAGTTGGAGCGGCGCGGCGAGTGGGAGCGCGCCGTCGCCGGTTATGAGACCCTGACTAGACTTCGACCTGAAGACGGCGGAGTTGCGCGCGGTTTTGCGCGCGCCTTGAGCGCTTCCGGACAGCATGAGCGCGTCGTCGCGCATTTAGACCAGTGGCTGCAAAAGCATGTTGACGATTACATGGCATACCTGCTGCTGGGAGATGCCCACCAGCAGATAGGGCGTTCCGATAAGGCGGTAAAGACCTGGCGTCGCTTGCTGGAAATTCGCCCAAACGAAGCGGCCTTATACCAGCAGGTCAGCGATCGCTGCCAGGCGGCCGGACAGACAAATGCGGCTATCGCGGTGCTTATAGAGGGACGTGCGGCACTGGGGGATGCGCAGCTATTTAGCTGGGAGTTGGCGTCGCTCCATCTGAACGCTGGCCTGTATACGCGGGCGGTAGACCTGCTGTTCCAAAGCATTGCCCAGAGGCCGAATAGGCTGCCCGTCGTCGAGCATCAACTGGGGCCGGCCTGTCAGAACGATGGAGGGGCTCTTTTACAAGCTCTGTCGGAGCACGCATGGGGGGACGACCCCGTACCAAAGGCGCGACTCATGTCCACGTGCGCTCTCTTTGCGGGGCAGGCCGAACGCGGCTTAGAGGAGCTCATTGGACAGGTTTCCCATCCCGAGGTGGTCGAACTGCTGTATCAGTATGCCTCGCAGAGCGAGGCGCGCGGATTTCGAGACGTGGCAATTAGTGCTTATGGTGAGTACGCCGGCTCTAGTGAGAATGCATCCCAGGTGTTTCGCGCGCTGCTAAAGCGAGCTCAGCTCAGCGCGCGGGGTGCCGACAGCGCCCAGGCACTGGCCCATTACGCAGATCTAGCAGCGCGGTTTCCCGGTCGCCCCGAAGCGCTAGAGGCGCTTGTGGGCATTGCTCGTTTGCAGCTAGCGGCTGAGGAAGATCCCGAGGCCATTGTCGCCGGCTTACTTCCGGTGGTTGATGCACCCGTTCGAGGTGCGTGGACGTTGGAAGCGCTTGAGCTCATGGCTGAGAGCACGCTGCGAGCGGGCGATGTCGATGCGTCTGCACAGTGGATAGAGCGTTTGTCGGCACAGGGACAGGCTGCGGGATACGCGGCCGCTGTTCGCCGAGCGGAGCTGGCCTATTTCAACGGGGACTGCGCTTCCGTAATTGACGGCTTGAGTGTGCTCACTTCGGAAGAGGTTGATCACCCACTGGCCAACGATGCGCTCGACCTCCTGCTCGTTTGCGAGGAGTTCAAAAGCGAAGCGATGCTGCCAGAGTTAGTGCGTGCCGAGCTGTTGGAGCGACAGGGTGAGAGCGTTCGTGCCGCTAAACATTGGCAGCGCGTCATGCGCGAGGCCACGCCTCGCCTGCGCGACTGGGCGCTGCTGCAGAGAGCCCAATCGATAGAGGGTAAAGATCCGTCGAGCGCGCTGGGACTGTACGAGCAGTTGCTCAGTGAGTCGACCGACGGCCGCTATGAGGTCGAGGCTCAGCTGGCGCGCGCCCATCTGCTGTGGCGCGTGGGGCGTTCAGATGAAGCGCTACGCGTTTGCGAAGCCGCGCTGTTGGCCTCGCCTGCCGATGCTCGTGCTCCCGAACTGCGCGTCCGCATCCGGCGTCTGCGCGAAGAATTGGACAGGGGAAGTCTACCATGAGAAAAGTCATTTTCCTGCTCTCACTATGGTGTGCTCTACCGAGCTTTGCCGAGCGACTGCTGATTCCTATGGACCTGGAACAGCGCGACCATCTCAAGGCATATGGGGTGGCTTTTTGGGCGCTCGAACGCGGCGTGGCCGTTGAGTGGTTGCTCAACTATCGCGGCGGTGTATTTATGCTCGACTACCATGGGTCTGTTGCTCGAGAGGCACAAATTCGAGGCGTTTCTACAGACGTTATTTCCGAGGCACAAGCGGCGGGTATATACGCCGAAATTGACGGCGGAAATATGGAAGTTGTGCGGTTGGAAAAAGCGCCCAAAATAGCCGTTTATACGCCGCCGAACAAGCAGCCGTGGGACGATGCGGTAACTATGGCGTTGGAATATGCGCAGATACCCTATGAAAAAATTTGGGACGAAGACGTTCTCAAGGGGGCCTTGGAGGAGTACGATTGGCTGCACCTGCACCACGAAGATTTTACCGGTCAGTACGGTAAATTTTATAGCTCATACGGTAGAGAAGCCTGGTATCAGACCCAGCAGCGAGACTACGAGGCGATGGCCCGGCGTCTTGGATATGCTAAGGTCTCGGATCAGAAGAAAGCAGTTGCCCTTAGAATTTATGAGTACGTCGTGGCCGGTGGTTTTCTATTCGCTATGTGCTCAGCGACCGATTCTTTCGATATTGCCCTTGCGTCAATCAATGTGGATATATGCCATGAAGTGTTTGATGGAGATCCTGCCGATCCACAGGCGCAGGCGTCTCTCGACTTCAGTCGCACTGTGGCGTTCGAGAATTTTTCGCTCGAACAAAACCCGCTGGTGTACGAGTTTTCCGATATTGATACAACGCCTAAAGACGTGCGTCAGATCCGCACGGCCGAAGCTGAATACTTTACGCTCTTTGAGTTTTCTGCGAAGTACGACCCGGTGCCAGCTATGCTGACGCAGTCTCACACGAATATTGTAGACGGTTTTCTCGGACAGACGACCGCCTATCGGCGTTCGTTGATCAAGGACTCCGTCATCATATTGGGCGAAGTTGAGGAGAGTGAAGAAGTCAAGTATATACACGGAAGCGCCGGAAAGGGCACGTTTACCTTTTACGGTGGTCACGATCCAGAAGATCACAAGCACTTGGTGCACGATCCCCCGACCAATCTCGCGCTACATCCCAATTCACCGGGGTATCGACTCATACTTAACAACGTGCTTTTTCCCGCAGCAAAGAAGAAAGAGCGCAAGACCTGATGACAGTTCTTAGGCGCAAGCGCGTCTACGCTGTATCGAGAATCTGAATGGAACTATGAAAGGGATGTTATGAGCACGACGGACGTGGAGGCGGTGGCTCAACTCAACGAAGCCAGAGATAGAATTTACGACGAAGTGGGCAAGGTCATTGTCGGTCAGCGCGAGGTGATAGGTCAAATGCTGACGGCCCTGCTTGCTGGCGGCCACTGTTTACTTGTTGGCGTGCCTGGCCTAGCAAAGACGACGCTGGTTCAGGTATTGGCTAAAACGCTGGATCTATCCTTTGGACGCATCCAATTTACACCCGACTTAATGCCCTCCGACATTACAGGTACCGAAGTCTTAGAAGAAGACGGAGAGAGCGGTCGTAAGACGTTCCGTTTCATACGAGGGCCCATTTTTGCACACGTCCTTTTAGCCGACGAAATTAACCGCACGCCGCCCAAGACACAGGCCGCGCTGCTACAGGCGATGCAGGAGCACGCCGTGACGGTTGGCGGGGATACGATGGCACTAGGTGCACCATTTTTCGTCTTGGCAACGCAGAATCCCATCGAACAGGAAGGCACCTATCCGCTGCCCGAAGCGCAGTTGGATCGATTCCTCTTTGAGCTGCTTATCGACTATCCTCGGGCCGAGGAAGAAGAGGAAATTGCCCGCGCGACTACGAGCGGCTCGCGTGCCGAGGTGCAAAGCGTGCTGGGGGCAGAGGAGTTGGTTGCAGCACAGCAGTTGGTGCGTCGCGTGCCGGTGGCTGACCACCTGATTAAATACGCCGTTAAAATTGTCCGGGCTTCACGTCCCGGAGACACCGCATCGCCCGAGTATGTGCGCGAAATGGTCAGCTGGGGAGCAGGGCCTCGTGCTTCGCAGTACATAGTCCTCGCTTCCAAAGCGCGCGCTGTCTTGGACGGCCGTCACTCCGTTTCAGCCGAAGATATCCGCGCCGTTGCACCGGCCGTTCTGCGCCATCGCCTCGTGGTCAACTACCAAGCTGAAGCGCAGAATGTGAATGCGAGCGCACTTATTGAGCGCCTCCTACAGGACTGTGCGTCCGAGTGAACCATTCCGATGCAATCCCCTCCTACTTAGATCCTGAGACGCTCTCGCGCGTTGCGCGCCTCGATTTAGTAGCGCGCCTGGTCGTTGAGGGGTTTATCACGGGTTTACACCGGAGTCCCTACCACGGTTTCTCCGTGGAATTTTCCGAACATCGAGCCTATATGCCGGGCGACCCACTGCGCGATCTCGACTGGAAGGCCTATGCAAAGTCAGACCGGCTGTACGTCAAGCAATATGAGGAAGAGACCAATCTCAAGGCGTATATTCTGTGCGATGTGTCTGGATCGATGGATTTCTGTGCCGGTGCACCCATGAGTAAATATCGCTATGCAACCTGTCTGTCTGCGGCTTTGGCCTACCTAATGCTGCGGCAGCGAGACGCGGTTGGACTCATGCTTTTCCGCGACGCGATCGAGTCCTACGTGCCTCCGCGTTCGGTGCAGAGCCACCTGCAGACGCTGCTTAAAGAGATCGATCGCGTCCAGCCGGAGAGAGACACCCATATGGCTCCGGCCTTTCACGATCTGGCTGAGCGCATTGGGCGTCGCGGACTTATCATCGTCCTATCGGATCTGCTCGACGATCCTCAAGAAGTGCTGCGTGGGCTGCGACATTTTCGTCATCGCGGCCACGAGGTCGTCGTCTTTCACCTGCTGGATCCGCGCGAGTTGGACTTGGAGTTCGACCGAGAAACGCGATTTTTTGATTTGGAACAGACTGACCAGATCATAACTACTCAGCCTTTGCAGGTGCGTCGCGAGTACGGAAAGATGATGGAAGAAATAGTGGAGACCTACCGCCGCGGCTGCGCAGAGGCCCACATTGACTATGCGCTGATTGACACGTTGACCCCCTTTGACCAGGCCCTTTCGCGCTATTTAGCTCAGCGAAAAAAGATGAGGTAGATAGCGTTTTCTATCCGGTGCGAGATACTCGGCATCAAATCTTGACTTTTTTGTCATCATTAATAGATTCTTTAACGTAAAGCTTTGGCTAGTATTAACTTTTTTAATCTTGACTTTTTTGTCTTGTTTAGACTTCCAACAACAAGGGAGATAGGGCGCGATGAGCGAATCTACGGCCTCACAGCCAGCGGCTGACAAATCTAGCGATACGCAGACCTTAGAAGAATTTGCCAGCCGCGAATACGAGTGGGGCTTTGTAACTGACATCGAAGCAGATTCGGCGCCGCCCGGGCTCAACGAAGAGATCATCCGGTTTATATCGGCCAAAAAAGAGGAACCAGAGTTTATGCTCGAGTGGCGCCTCAAGGCCTACCGGCAGTGGCTGAAAATGGAAGATCCGACGCGTCGCTCTCCGAGCGAGCGCTGGGCCAAGGTGAGCTATCCCGACATCGACTACCAAAGTGTCGTCTATTACTCGGCGCCCAAGAAAAAAGAGCTGAGTAGCTTGGATGAGGTCGATCCCGAACTGCTGGAGACGTACGAAAAGCTCGGTATACCACTCGAAGAGCAAAAAATGCTCGCTGGCGTAGCCGTGGACGCCGTCTTTGATAGCGTATCTGTTGCCACGACGTTTAAGGACAAGCTGTCCGAACTGGGCATCATATTCTGCTCTTTTTCAGAAGCGGTGAAGGAGCATCCCGAACTCGTCAAAAAATATCTGGGCTCAGTCGTTCCGACCACGGACAACTTTTTTGCAGCGCTCAACTCCGCCGTATTTACCGATGGCTCATTCGTGTATATCCCCAAGGGCGTGCGCTGTCCCATGGAGCTGTCGACCTATTTTCGCATCAATGCGGCCAACACAGGACAGTTTGAACGCACGCTTATCGTGGCCGATGAAGGCTCATACGTCAGCTATTTAGAGGGATGCACGGCGCCCATGCGCGACGAGAACCAGCTGCATGCGGCTGTGGTAGAACTCGTTGCGCTCGACAATGCGCAAATCAAATACTCGACCGTTCAGAATTGGTATCCAGGCGATGAAAACGGCGTGGGAGGCATTTATAACTTTGTCACGAAGCGCGGAGCCTGTCGAGGGCATCACTCAAAGATATCTTGGACGCAGGTCGAGACGGGTTCGTCGATTACTTGGAAATATCCCAGCTGCATTCTGCAGGGCGACCACTCTGTAGGAGAGTTTTACTCTGTAGCCGTGACGTCTAAGATGCAGCAAGCTGATACGGGTACGAAAATGATTCACATCGGCGACAATACGCGCAGCACGATTATCTCCAAAGGCATTTCGGCCCAGCGGGGTCAAAATACCTATCGGGGAGGGGTAAAGATCATGAAGAACGCGCAAAACGCGCGCAATTTTACCCAGTGCGATTCCATGCTGATTGGTGATCGGTGCGGCGCTCACACGTTCCCCTACATCGAGGTGCGCAATCCCAACGGTCAGGTCGAACACGAGGCTTCTACGTCTAAGATTGGCGAGGACCAAATCTTTTACTGCAACCAGCGCGGCCTCTCAACCGAAGATGCCGTGGGGATGATCGTCAACGGGTTCTGCAAAGAAGTGCTAGCGGAGTTACCTATGGAATTTGCCGTAGAAGCGCAAAAGCTGCTCGGCATCAGTTTAGAAGGCAGCGTAGGTTAGAGGTGCTGCAAACAATACGAGGAATAGCTATACATGCTCAATATTGAAAATCTTCAGGCAAGCGTCGGCGATACCCAGATTTTACGCGGGATTAATTTGCAGGTCAACGCCGGCGAGATACACGCCATTATGGGGCCGAACGGCTCCGGCAAAAGCACGATGGCCCAGGTCTTGGCCGGCCGTGAGGGCTACGATGTAACGGGCGGCAGTGCTTCGTTTTTGGGGCGAGACTTGCTCGACATGGATCCGGAAGAGCGGGCGCGCGAAGGTCTTTTCCTCGCGTTTCAATATCCGGTGGAAATACCGGGTGTAAACTCGACCTACTTTTTGCGCACGGGCTATAACGAGATGTGCAAGCACCGCGGTCAGGAAGAGCTAGACGCCATGGATTTTCTCAGCTTGGTGCGAGAAAAACTCAAGCTGGTCGAGATGGACGAAAGCTTTTTGAAGCGCTCGGTGAACGAAGGGTTTTCCGGCGGGGAAAAGAAGCGTCACGAGGTGCTGCAGATGGCAGTTTTGGAACCGCGCCTGGCGGTTTTGGACGAGACGGATTCTGGGCTCGATATCGACGCGCTGCGCGTGGTGGCCAATGGAGTTAATGCGCTACACTCACCGGAGAAAGCGGCCATTGTCGTTACGCACTACCAGCGTCTGTTGGAGTATATCGTTCCCGACTACGTGCACGTCCTTTACAAGGGGCGCATAGTGCGATCTGGTGGAAAAGAGCTAGCTCTAGAGCTAGAAGAAAAGGGCTATGATTGGGTCAAAGACGAAGCCGTAGGAGCAGTGGTATGACCCAGACTGCAGGACGCACTGCGTGGTATGTTGAGCGCTTCGACGAGTTTGTTCGTTCACTCAACGGTTCTTCTTCTGCGCGGCTGCTTACGCAGCGCAAAGAGGCAATGGATGCTTTTGTGGAACTGGGCTTCCCCACGGCGCGCGACGAAGAGTGGCGCTATACGAGCTTAGCCACCCTGCTGCGCCAGGATTTTGGCGTTGTGGAGAAGCTCGGTGAAGAAGTCCTGTCAGACGTTGATGCGTGGCGCGTGCCCAACCTCCAAAGCCACGTACTCGTGTTTATAGACGGTCAATACCAGCCGGCTCTGTCTGGGGGAGCGTCACTGCCCGAAGGCGTGCGCGTCAGTAATTTGGCTTCCCTGTTGCACAGAGACGGCGAAGTGCGTGACGGGACGTCGCTTGCCCCGCGAGGCAAAGACGCGTTTGTCGAATTGAATAACGCGTTTTTGCGGGATGGAGTGCATGTGCACGTCGACAAGGGGGTGCGCGTGGACGTGCCGATCGAAGTGCTTTTCATCGCGGCAAGTCCCAATGCGGCTGTGCATCCAAGGCTGTGGGTGCGCGTTGAAGACGGAGCCGAAGCGACCCTTGTCGAGCGCTACGTAAGCGCATCTGACCACGTCCATTTGACCAACTCACTGGCCGAATTTTCGCTGGGTGAGAATGCGCACTTGGATCACTACCGCGTGCAGGATGAGAATCGCGCGGCGTTCCACATTGCCAACCTCTACGTGCGAGAAGAGCGCCACAGCGTTCTTCGCTCGACCTGCTGTACGCTCGGGGGAGGGCTTACGCGGAATCACGTGCACACGCACCTAAAGGGTGAAGGCGTAGATTCTACGCTCAATGGTCTGTACTTGGTCGAGGGGCAACAGCACGTGGACAATCACACGCTCATTGAGCATGCGCAGCCGCACTGTCAGAGCCATGAGTTTTACAAGGGCATTTTGGCCGATGATTCGACCGGCGTATTCCGCGGTCAGATTTTAGTACACCAGGCAGCGCAAAAGACAGACGCCTATCAGGCGAATAGAAACTTACTGCTCTCCGACAGGGCTGAAATAAATACCAAGCCTCAGCTAGAGATCTATGCAGATGACGTGAAATGTTCGCATGGAGCCACCATCGGCCAACTGGATGAGGACGCCATATTCTATTTGCGCTCGCGCGGGATTGGCAGCGCGGCTGCTCGGCAAGTACTCACACGCGCTTTTGCGGGAGAAGTCGTTGAGCGGATTCGACTAGAGCCGCTGCGCGTCCAGCTAGAAGACTCCGTTGGAAAACGACTAGAGCAAGCCATAGCGAATCGAGCATAGAAGATGAACGCGATCGAAGAGAGTGCAGCGCCGATGGCGACCTTTGACGTAGAGCGCATTCGCCGCGACTTTCCCGTGTTGCAGGAGCGAGTTCGCGGCAAAGAGCTGGTCTATCTAGACAATGCAGCGACCACGCAAAAGCCGCTGACGGTAACGTATGCTCTGCAGCACTACTACACGAATGAGAATGCCAATATTCACCGCGGCGTTCATCTCTTGAGCCAGCAGGCCACTTTTTCGTACGAGCGCGCTCGCGGGCGAGTGGGGCAGTTCCTCAACGCGGCGGAGCCGGGAGAGATCGTTTTTCTGCGCGGCGCTACGGAGGCTGTCAACCTCGTAGCACACGGCTATGGTCGACAGCACGTTGGTCCGGGAGACGAAGTGATTGTCTCGCAGATGGAACACCATTCCAACATCGTCCCCTGGCAGGTTCTATGCGAGGAAAAGGGAGCTACCCTCAGAGTCGCCCCTATTAATGACGCCGGTGAACTGCTGCTTGAAGAGTATGAAGGGCTTCTCAGTGAGCGTACTAAAATCGTCGCAGTAACGCATGCGTCCAATGCCCTGGGAACGGTGAATCCGGTGCAAGAGATGACCGCTATGGCGCACAAATTCGGCGCAGTTATGCTGGTCGATGGAGCACAGGGCGTTCCCCATATGTCTGTTGACGTGCGCGAGATAGGCTGTGATTTCTATGTATTCTCTGGGCATAAGCTTTTTGCACCCACCGGGATCGGCGTCCTATATGGTAAAAAAGACCTCTTGAATGCTATGCCGCCCTGGGAGACAGGTGGTGGTATGATTCAGCGGGTCAGTTTTGAGCAGGGTACGACCTATGCCGATGTGCCTATGCGCTTCGAGGCCGGCACTCCTCATATTGCTGGAGCTATTGGGCTGGCAGCTGCAATTGACTACGTAAATGCAATTGGACCTGCGGTTATTGCCGAGTACGAAGACGACCTGCTGCGCTACGTCACCGAGCAGCTAGAGGACGTGGAAGGGATCACGTTGATCGGGACTGCAAAGGAAAAGGTAGGCGTCGTGTCCTTTGTGATGGATGATGCGCACCCGCACGATATAGGAACGATACTGGATGCAGAGGGAATAGCCGTGCGGGCTGGCCATCACTGCGCCCAGCCGCTGATGCAATTTTACAATGTGCCCGCTACCGTGCGCGCTTCGTTGGCTTTTTACAACACGCGTGCTGAAATGGATGCGTTGGTCACGGGAATTCGCAAGGTCAGAGAGGTGTTCAAATAATGAGCGAGCTGCGAGAGCTGTATCAAGAAATCATTCTCGATCATAATAAAAACCCGCGCAATTTCGGTGTGCTAGAGGGCGCAACCTGTTCGAGGGAGGGTTACAACCCGCTGTGTGGTGATCATCTACATATCCATCTGCGACTAGCCGAAGGTCGGATCGAGGGTATTAGCTTTGAAGGGTCGGGGTGTGCTATCTCCAAAGCTTCGGCTTCTCTGATGACGGCTACACTGAAGGGAAAAGAAGTCGCCGATGCCGAGCGCCTTTTTGAGGACTTTCATTCCATGGTCATGGCGGATGTGGCAGAGCCCGTCGACGATGCCAAGTTAGGCAAGATGGCTATCTTTGCCGGCGTGCGTGAGTTTCCCATGCGCGTGAAATGTGCTACGCTCGCCTGGCACGCCATGAAGTCGGCTATCTCAGGAGATCAAGCTCCTGTATCGACCGAGTAGGAGGAATATATGACGGCGCTACACACAAAGACATTTGAAGAGGGTAGCACGGAGGCGCGCATCGTCGAGGTGTTGAAGACCTGCTATGATCCAGAGATTCCCGTTGATATTTATGAACTGGGTTTGATATACGACGTGCAGATCAACGACGAAGACTTTGCCGAAGTGACGATGACGCTTACTTCGCCAGCCTGTCCCGTAGCAGGCACGTTGCCGCCAGAAGTACAGCAGAAGATCAAAGACGGAGTCGAAGCGCTAAGCGGCGTCTCCGTAGAGATTGTTTGGGATCCCCCGTGGTCGGTAGATATGATGTCTGAGGGTGCCAAACTAGAATTGGGCATGATGTAGGCCAGGCTATGAAACTAAGCTCTCAAGAAGAATACGGGCTGCGCTGCCTGTTGTATCTGGCTCGGCATGAGTGTGGAACAAGCTTAACCATTCCCGAAATCAGTCAGAGTGAAGGGATTTCGCATCACAACGTAGGAAAGATGCTGCGCATACTGCGTCAGGGAGGTTTTGTTGAGAGTGAGCGTGGCCAACACGGAGGATATGTGCTGGCGCGGGCGCCCGAACACATTGTCGTTGCCGATGTGCTGAATGCACTCGGGGGGCGACTTTTTGACTCTAGCTTTTGCGAACAGCACAGCGGAGCTGAAGAGAACTGTGCCCATACGCTCAGCGCATGTTCAGTTCGGGCGCTGTGGAGCCGTTTACAGGACGCCGTAGACGCGGTGTTACAAGAACTGACTCTGCGCGATCTGCTGCGCGAAGGCTATCTGTTCAAAGACAAAGAAGTATCCCATCTCCTAGAGATCACGCACTAACTGCCCGTCTTTACAAAAGTGAAAAGGTCGCCCGGTCAATTCACCTCCCCTAATGGATGTCTATAGCGCGCTGTATTCTATGCAACGCTTCCATTACAGGTAAACAATCACTACAGCTAGTTAGAGCGTTCCGGTTTTCGCGTATTGCTGTGAAAAACTCTCTGTTCTGTTCTTCGACCGGATCTTTAGGGTTCGGAATTGCAATTTCGTTCCCTGCGTGGTCTATAAGCTTTCCCTGCTCGACGAGTAACGTCGTCTCTTCTCCTATTAGTCGATAGTGGCCTTGTATGGGTCCGTGATGGTTGAATGATTGCGCGGACGTAACGAGTGCACCGCGCTCTGATCGCATGGCGATAGTTATGTCCATGGGGATGTTGAGTTCTGGATGCAGCGGACCCGTTTGTCCCCACGTTTCAGCCGTCAAATCTCCGAGTAGCCAGTGGGCCATGTCTACCATATGGCAGGCTTGATGCCAAAGTAGGTCGTCTACCCACGTGCGCGGTTTACCGAAGCGGTTTTCGTTTTTTCGACGAAAGAAATACGTTTGTTGCACAATGTGTAAGGGCGTAAATTCTCCCCTATCAATGCGCTCTTTAATCTCGCGAAAAACGCTGCTGAAGCGCTGTGTGTGACAAACCATACAGACTTTTCCCGTGCGCTTTTCCGCTTCGACGACGCGCCGTGACTCGTCTAAGTTGAGACCCATAGGGATTTCTAATAACACGTGTTTTCCTGCCTCCATAGCCTCTATGGCCTGCGCACAGTGGACTTGATTGGGAGAACATAAAATGACCGCCTCTATGTCTGGCTGAGATATACAGGTTGAAAAGTCGAGTGACCAGTGTGGGATATTCCATTGCTCGGCGAAGGTCTCCGCATCAGCTGCAATTCCTCCGGCTAGGCTGACGACCTCAACGTCGTCAAAAGTGCGTAACGCCTGTAGATGAGTCAGCCCCTGTGCACCTTCACCTGCGACACAAACTTTCATTGTTTAACTCCGTGCTGTTGTGATCTGATTCGAACTTCTAATTAGAATATACAACGCGCAGTAAAAGCGCTATATATGCCATGTAGTAAGGGTATAAATCAGCTTGCTCTATAAAATTAGTTTGGTTATTATTCCGATCAGAATTGATATAGTATGCGATCGCGCTGTAAAATGTCGTCAATAAAGGGAGGTAATTTCCATGGCGAAAGCGAAAGCTAAGAAGGCACCGGCTAAGAAGGCTGCCAAGAAGGCACCAGCTCCAGAAGCCAAGGAAGAAGCTCCTAAAGCTGAAGCAGAAGAAGTGAAGGAAGAAAAAGCCGAAGGATCTGCTGAGGAAGCTAAGCCAGAGCCTGAGGCAAAAGCGGAAGATAAGGCAGAAGAGAAAGAGGGCGAAGAGTCCTAACTGTTACTGCTACCGCTCTTTTTAAGGGGGATGCCACTTTTCGAGTTCGATGATTCGCATGATGAATTCTCAGTTGCGTTTCGATGTGCTTTCGCTTTTCCCGCAAACGGTTGAAGCCTTCACCGAAGAAAGTATAGTTGGAAAAGCAATTGATCGTGGATTGATCGATGTTCAGTCCCGGGACTTAAGAGACTGGTCAAATGGAAAACACCGCGAAACCGATGACCGTCCTTTTGGCGGTGGTGCCGGTATGGTTCTCAAACCCGAGCCCTTGTTTGATGCCATCGAAGAACTTTCCACCCCGCAGACCACGGTGGTTTACATGGCACCTGATGGGGAAAAATTTACCACTGAATTGGCCAAGGAATTTTCCCAGAATCAGCACCTGGTACTTGTTAGTGGCCACTACGAAGGCATTGATCAAAGAGTGCGTGACCAATTGGTCGACCGTGAGGTGAGCATTGGGGATTATGTTCTTACCAATGGAGCCCTGGCTGCCAGTGTGCTGATTGATGCGGTTGCCCGGCATGTGCCCGGAGTGTTGGGCGATGAGGGATCCCTGCAGGGAGAATCATTTGAGGATGATCTGCTTGGTTGCCCCCAGTATACCCGTCCGGAAAATTTTAGAAAATTTAAAGTACCTTAAGTATTACTCTCGGGAAACCACAA
>Ga0181579_10000185_pt1 | contig 46660 bp, 39 predicted proteins | sample 071ome_24_FD_132996 | JGI IMG/M metagenome (GOLD analysis project Ga0181579, IMG submission 132996) | Coastal salt marsh microbial communities from the Groves Creek Marsh, Skidaway Island, Georgia - 071402CT metaG (megahit assembly) | ecosystem: Environmental > Aquatic > Marine > Intertidal...
CAGGCCCAGGTCGGGCAGGATCGCGCTCACGGCCTCTCCCAACCGGAGAGCCGCTGTCTGGCGCGCACGACTCAACGCACCCGCCTGCTCCACGAGATGGCGCTCCGCTGCGTCGATCTCTCCGCGGATACGAGACAAGTCGTGGTCCGCCTCGTCGTGATCGCCGAGCTCTGCTCGCACGCGCTGGGCCGTCTCCAGTACGTCCGCGAGCTCTGGACCGTACTTCCGCTTCAAGCGAAAGATCGCGTCCAGTCGGCTGCGAACCGCCTCCAGACGCGTCGCATCGAAGTCGACGTCACTGGCGTAGTCTCCGAGGGCACGCCCCGCGTCTGATGCCAGGTGGAAGGCCTCGTCGAGTCGGGCGAGCTCAGTCCGAAGAGACGGATCGAAGTCAGCCAGGCGTGACAGTGCCCGGCGAGCCTCCGTGAGTCGATCGCTGACAGAGTCTTCACCCTCGTACAGAAGGTGATGAAGCGCCTCGGCACCGTGCGCGAGTTCCTCCGCGTGCTCGTGACGACCCGCCTCTGCCTCTAACGTCTCATCTTCGCCGGGCTCGAGCGATGCCTCGTCGATCTCGTGTAGCTGAAACCGCAGGTAGTCGGCGCGACTCTCCACTTCACGACGCCGCTCTTCTCGTATCTCAAGCTCGGTGCGCAGGCTCTGGAGATGGGTGTAACGGTGGGCAACCTCACGAGCCAGATCCAGCGAACCCCCGTAGGCGTCTAGAATCGACCGCTGATCGCGCGGCCGCAGCAGTGTCTGATGCTCGTGCTGACCGTGCAGGTCGACCAGCGCCGACCCGAGCTCACCCACAACTCCCGCCGTCGCCGGCGATCCCCCGACCCACGCCCGATTCCGCCCCGCCGCGGCGACCTCCCGTCGCAGAATCAGGAGCCCGTCGTCCAGCCGGAAGCCCAGCTCCTCGACGCGCTCCCGGAGGGCCGGCAGCCCCTCGAGATCGAACACGGCCTCCACGGACGCTCGTTCGGTGCCGGCGCGCACGACATCGGATGAGGCCCGCTCGCCGAGCAACAGCGACAGGGCACCGACGATGATTGATTTTCCGGCTCCGGTCTCGCCCGTGAGCGCGTTCAGCCCCGACCCGAGCGAGAGCGTCAGGTCATCGACGACAGCGTAGTCCCGTATGCGGAGTTCGACGAGCATGGCGCGGAAGGTAGAGCCCCGAGCGGGGACACCTCAATGGCCTGTCAGGCCCGTTCCGGGGAGCGGACCGCCCAGTTCAGCTTGCGGCGCAGCGTGTTGAAGAAGGTCTGGCCGGGCAGGCGGACGAGCGCGAGCGGGTCGGACTCGCGTTGAATCAGGACCCGGTCCCCAGGCCCGAGTTGGTGCACCACCTGTCCATCGACCGTGACCTGATGCTCTCCCGCCGCGTCCAGGGAACCGACGTTGATCGTCTCGGTGGCGGGCAGAACAAGTGGGCGAACCGCCAGGGAGTGCGGGCAGATTGGGGTTACCACGATGGCCTCGACGTCCGGGACGATGATCGGCCCGCCAGCCGACATCGAGTACGCCGTTGATCCGGTGGGCGTCGCGACGATCACACCATCGGCGCCAAAGGATCCGACTTCCTCCAGCCCCCCTGAATCACCGACCCCCAGCGTCAGCGGAGTCACCCGAGCGGCTCCGGTGGTGTGGACGACAATGTCGTTCAGCGCGAAGAAGTCGTCGGACTCTTCGCCACCCTCCGACTGAATCACGGCACGAAGCCGAAACCGGTGCTCGATAACCGCCCGGCCCGCCACGACCTCTGCCAACCCATCCTCGAGCGCGCTCTCGGGAATGGCCGTAAGGAAACCGAGCCGGCCAAGATTCACACCGAGTACCGGCGTCGTGGTCCCGACGACGAGCCGACTGGCTCGAAGGAACGTCCCGTCGCCGCCGAGCGCGACGACAAGGTCCACGGGATTGGATACGACGTCGATCTGGCGACCCGGGTCCCTCCCCGCATCCTCTTCGAGCAAGACCTCGATGTCCCTCGCGTGGCACCAGTGTCGCAGGCGATCGGCGATGGCCAGCACGTCCGGGGTGTGCTCGCGGTAAACGACCCCGAACCGCCGGAACGGGCCCTCGAGTCGGGGGCGGCCGGTCACGTCAGGCCGTTTCCAGCTCGGCCCCTCGACGCGCCAGTGTCTCTACGCGTCGAGCGATGCCCGCCGGGTGAAGATCGAGCTCTTCCAGAAGGCCGTCGCGACCGCCGTGCTCGATGTAGTCGTCCGGTATACCGAGGGTCGCGACTCGAGGCTGGTTGTCGAGGTCCATCTCGACGATCTCCCGGGCCATGAACGCACCGAAGCCATTCGAGATCTGACCCTCCTCGAGGGTCACCACCAGCGGGTGAGAACGGACCATTTCCTCGAAGGTCTCCCGATCGTACGGCTTAAGGAAGCGACAGTTCACGACGGTGGCGGCGATTCCCCTGTTGGCAAGCTCGTCCGCTGCCTCCCGGGCGTGCAGGACCATCGTCCCGGTCGCCAGCAGCACCACGTCACCGCCGTTACGAAGAACTTCCCACGAGTACGGTTCGATCGTCGGAATCTCGCTGAGGTGGGGTACCTCCTCCGGAACGGCGGCGCGCGGCCAGCGTACGCTCCACGGTCCCTCGGATTGCTCAGTACCCAGACGCAGCAACGCGAGCATCTCCGCACCGTCCTTCGGCGCGGTGACGGTCATTCCCGGGATCGACAGCATGTACGGAATGTCGAGTACACCGTGATGCGTGGGTCCATCCTCCCCCGCGATGCCAGCCCGATCCATTCCGAAAACCACCGGCAGACCCTGAAGTGCGACGTCGTGAACGATGTTGTCGTACGCCCGCTGCAGGAAGGTCGAATAGATCGCGACGACGGGCTTCACACCCTGCGTCGCGAGGCCCGCCGCGAACGTCACACCATGCCCCTCGGCGATTCCGACGTCGAAGTATCGATCGGGATGCGCCTTCGCGAACATATCGGTGGACGTGCCGTCCGGCATCGCAGCCGTAATCGTCACCACCTTCGGATCCGCATCCGCGAGCTCGATCAAGCCTTTCCCGAAGACCTTCTGATAACGGGGCAGTCCCGCGGACTTCTTGGACACCTCACCCGTCATCTTGTCGAACGTCCCCGGCGCGTGTCCCCACCACGGATCGTCCTCCGCCCGGCTGAAGCCCTTGCCCTTCCGTGTGAGGGCGTGGACCAGCACGGTGCCCTTCATCTTCTTAACCCGGCGGAACGTATCCACCAGCTTTTCGACATCGTGACCGTCGACCGGGCCCACGTACTTGAAGCCGAGTTCCTCGAAGATCAGGCCGGGCGTGATCAGGTGCTTGAACGACTCCTCCATCCGGCCGGCGACCTCCTCCATGACGTCGCCGACCGCGCCGGGAGTCCGGTGCAGCACTTCCTTCACGACCTCGCGAACCTTGTTGTACGCTGGGTTCGTGATCATACCGGTCAGGTACTTGTTCATCGCGCCCACGGCGGGGGCGATCGACATGTCGTTGTCGTTCAGCACGACCACGAAGTCCCGACCCGTGTGCCCCGCGTTGTTGAGCGCCTCGTACGCGAGACCACAGCCCATCGCGCCGTCGCCGATGATCGCGACGACATCGAAGTCCTCGTCGTTCAGGTCCCGGCCGACCGCCATTCCCCACGCAGCCGAGATCGACGTCGACGCGTGCCCCGCTCCGAAGGCGTCGTATTCGGACTCGTCACGACGGCAGAACGGTGCCAGCCCATGCCTGCTGCGGATCGTCGGCAACGCCGCGTTCCGCCCGGTGAGGATCTTGTGGATGTACGCCTGGTGCCCGGTGTCCCAGATGAGCTGGTCCCGAGGTGTCTCGTAGACGTAGTGGAGCGCCACGGTGAGCTCCGCGACCCCGAGACTAGCACCGAAATGACCGCCCTTCTCGGCGACGACGTCGATATGACGCTCGCGCACCGCTTCGACGACCTCGGGCAGCTGCTTCTTGTCCAGCGTGCGAAGGTCGGCGGGATATTTGATCTGATCCAGTAAGGACACCCGGATCACTCCTTGGTCGAATCTGCTGCAACGAAGAAAGATACCCGCATGGACCGTGCCGGTCAGCCCGGTCCGAACCTACTTACCCCGCTCCACCACAAAACGTGCGAGGGCATCCAGCTCGGACGACACGACTCCCGACGCCTCCAGCGCGATCAGAGCCCTCTCGACCTCGGCGGCGGCCCGCCTCCGAGCCTCCTCGAGCCCGAACAGAGCGACATACGTCGACTTGTCCAGCTCCGAATCACTCGGATTCTTGCCAAGCACCTCGGCGCTGGCGGTCGCGTCGAGGATGTCGTCTGCGATCTGGAACGCGAGACCAATCGCCCGCCCGTACTCGAGGAGCCCGGCTCGCACATCGTGCGTCGCGCCGGCCGCCACCGCTCCGATCTCGAGCGAGGCGGCGAGAAGCGCCCCCGTCTTCATCTGGTGGAGTGCGTTCAACTCCTCCAATCCGAAGGCCTGGCCTTCGCCGAGCAGGTCCACCCACTGCCCGCCGACCATGCCGCCCGCCCCGGCGGCCTGCATGAGCAGGGACGCCACCAGGCGCGCGCGCTCTTCGTTGCACCCAAGCGCCCGAGCCGCCCGAAGGGCGTGGATCGCCGCGAGCGGAATCAAGGCGGCTCCCGCGCGCGTCGTCACCGCTTCCCCGTGAGCGATGTGTGTCGTGGGGCGTCCCCGACGAAGCTCCGCATCGTCCATGCACGGCAGATCGTCATGCATCAACGAGTACGCGTGAATCATCTCGAGCGCACAGGCGAGATCGTAGGCATCATCCGAGCGGCGCCCACCGCACGCCGCATAGGCGGTGACGCAAAGGATGGGGCGCAGCCGCTTGCCCCCCGTGGTCACGCCGTGGCGTATGGCTGAAGCCACGTCCGCCGTCACGTCGGTGCGACCTTCGATCATGAGGACGACCCGCTCGAGAGCAGCCTCGACGGAGGGAAGCTCTCCCCTCAGATACGCCGCGACGTCGAGCGCCTCGCCCGCATTCATCCCGGGTTGCCGTCCAGGGGTCGGGTCTCGCCGTTTGCGAGCAACTCCTCGACGCGAAGCTCGGTCTCGGCAAGAACCCGCTCCGCTTCGCGCACGTGCCCGACTCCTTCCTCGAAGAGGTGGAGCGCCTCATCGAGCTCGACATCTTCCGATTCCATGCGCGCCAGGATCGATTCGAGTCGTGCGAGCCGCGCCTCGAGGCTGAGCTCCTCCTTCGCCTGCTCGGTCATCCGTCGTTTCCTTCCTCTTCGACCAGCCCGATCGCCTCCGCGGCAACCGTACCGTCATTGAGTCTCAAGTGGAAGCGCAGCCCTGCGCGGAACTCTTTGCTGTGACGAAGCACACGGCCCTCAGGGGTTCGGGCTACGGAGTACCCCCGCGATAACGTCGCAAGGGGTGAGAGCGCCTCGAGCCTTCCGGCGAGCCCCGTCAGGCCTGCCCGCTGCCGCTCGATCCGCCGCCGGAGCCCCCGCTCCAGAGAAAGCGCCCCCATATCCAGCGTCTGGCGCGCCGGCCCCAGTCTGCGCTCCATCGCTCGCGCCAGTCGGGCCAATTGCTCGGACACCGCCGACCGCCGCCGCTGAGCAGCCCGCCGCAGCCCTCGTCCGAGCCGTTCCGGCGTCCGGCGGAGCTGGGACAGCAGGGCGACACCATCCGGGACGACCGTCTCGGCGGCCGCAGACGGCGTCGGTGCGCGCACGTCGGCCACGAGATCGGAGATCGTCACGTCGACCTCGTGACCCACCGCAGACACGACCGGGATCGGGCAGGCGGCAATGGCGCGAGCGAGGGGTTCCTCATTGAACGCCCACAGGTCCTCCAGAGAGCCACCACCTCGTCCGACGATGATGACGTCCGGCAGTCCGGTCGCCGCGAGGTGCTCGAGCGCGCGGGCGAGTTCAACCGACGCGCCCTCTCCCTGTACCCGCGCGCCACGGAGAAGAACGCGAGCCCACGGGGCGCGGCGACCGAGGACCGACAGGATGTCCCGGACCGCTGCCCCGGTGGGAGAGGTCACCACCCCGATGGTTCCCGGGTACGAGGGCAGAGCGCGCTTGCGCTCAGGAGCGAGAAGACCGTCCAGCTCGAGCGCCGCCTTCAGCTGCTCGAACGCCTTCCGCCACAGGCCCTCGGCACCCTCCGCCTCAACGCGACGGACCACCAGCTGGTAGTCGCCCCGGGCCTCGTAGAGGGTCAGATCGCCGAAGCACCGGACCTTCATGCCCTCATCCGGATCGGTTGGGAGCAGAGCCGCGTCACGGGCGAACATCACCGACTTCAGCTGGGCTCGGTCGTCCTTGAGCGTGAAGTAGCAATGCCCCGCACGTGAGCGCGTCCACTGCCCGATCTCACCACCCACCCAGAGCGGTTCGACGTTCGCCTCCAGCAGGCCCTTCACGGCACGATTGACCTGAGAGACGGACCAGACCTTCGGCTCCGGTGCCGGTGGCGGTGCCGGCTCGCCGTGGCCGTCCTCAGCCCCGTTGAAGAGGTCGAGACTCAGCTCATCCGACAACGGTCAGACCGACGCGCCCGCACTCAACGCTGCAGCCTTCACCGTGTTGGCGAGCAGCATCGTGATCGTCATCGGGCCGACACCTCCCGGGACGGGTGAAATCGCGGCGGCTTTCTCCTTTACCTCATCGAAGAGAACATCCCCACACACCCGGTAACCCTTCTCGCGGGTCGCGTCTTCGACACGGTTCGTGCCGACATCAATTACCACGGTCCCCTCCGCCACCATGTCGCCCGTGATCATCTCGGGACGCCCCATCGCGACGACGAGGATGTCCGCCGTACGGGTCACGGCGCCGAGGTCCGGCGTGCGCGAGTGTGCGATGGTGACGGTCGCGTTTCCACCCGGTGCCTTCCGCATGAGTAAGGCCGCCGCGGGCTTCCCGACGATGTTCGATCGACCCACGATCACGACGTGCTTGCCGGACGGATCGTGCCCCGAACGAACGAGCATCTCCACGACCCCGGCGGGGGTGCACGGCGCGAAGAACTCCCCCGATCCGGTCGCCAGGCGTCCCACGCTCATCGGATGGAATCCGTCAACGTCCTTCAGAGGGTCGATCGCCTCAATCACCTTCGCCTCGTCGATGTGCTCCGGAAGGGGCAGCTGCACCAGGATCCCGTGAATCTCGGGGTTCGAGTTGAGCCCCTCGACCACTCCCAGCAGCTCGTCCTCCGAGGTGTCCGCCTCGAGCGTGATCTGCTCGGAGTGGATGCCCATGGCGTGGGCCGCCTTGTTCTTCATGCCCACGTACATCTGGGAGGCCGGTTCGGCGCCCACCAGCACCGTGGCGAGTCCGGGGGTGACCCCGTGAGACGCCTTCAGCGCGGCAACCTTGTCCGTGAGTTCTGCGCGGATCTCCTCGGAGATGTCACGGCCGGAGATGATCTGGGTCATGGAGTGTCGTCTGTGATTGTGTAGGTGCGTACGAAACCGGGGGACACCTCGATCAAGGACCGGCGGCGCCGTTCGAGGTCGGGAATCTAACGTGCGAAGTCCACCGCACGAGTCTCCCGAACGACCACGACCTTGATCTGGCCCGGGTACTGGAGTTCACTCTCGATCCGGCGCGCCACGGCTTCCGAGATCTGCGCCATTTGGCCATCTCCAACGGCCTCTGGCTCGACCATGACGCGCAGTTCACGACCGGCCTGGATCGCGAAGCAGCGAGACACCCCGTCCTGCTCCATCGCCAGCTCTTCGAGCTTTTCGAGGCGCTTGACGTACCCGTCGAACATCTCGCGCCGCGCTCCGGGTCGTGAACCGCTGATCGCGTCGGCGGCCGTCACGAGGAAGGTCTCCGCGAAGAAGTGCGGCTCCTCGTCGTGATGGGCCTTGATCGCATTGAGGACGAGCGGCGTCTCATCATGCTTCTTGCACAGCCGATACCCGAGCTCGACGTGCGTCCCCTCGTGCTCGTGCGTCATGCCCTTCCCGACGTCGTGCAAGATCGCCGCGCGCTTCGTGCCCTGGACATCCAGGCCCATCTCCGCCGCCATGTTCGCCGCGAGCAGCGCGACTTCGCGCGCATGCTGGAGCTGGTTCTGACCGTAGGAGGTCCGGAACCGAAGCCGCCCGAGTGTCTTCACGATCTCGGGGTGCACGTTGTGCAGACCGAGTTCGTAGAGCACCTCTTCGGCCGCTTCCACCATGACCCGCTCGACCTCGGCCGCAGCCTTTTCAACGACTTCCTCGATCCGTCCCGGGTGAATCCGGCCATCCTCGACCAGACGCTCGAGGGCAATCCGTGCAGTCTCCCGCCGCACCGGGTCGAACGCGGACAGGACCACGGCCTCGGGCGTGTCGTCAATGATCACGTCGACACCCGTGACCTGCTCGAAGGACCGGATGTTACGACCTTCGCGGCCGATGATGCGACCCTTCATCTCCTCCGAAGGCAGCTGGACGACGGACACCGTGGTCTCGGCGGTAAGGTCGGCCGCCATACGCTGAATGGAGAGGGCGACGATCTTGCGGGCTTCCTTGTCGGCCTCCTTTTGAGCCTGCTCCTTGATCTCGCGGAGGCTGTTGGCGGCCTCGGCGCGCGCGGTGTCCTCCAGATCGGCGATGATCTCCGCCCGAGCCTCGGCCTCACTCATGCCGGCGAGCTGTTCGAGCTTCTGTCGCGCCTCGGCGGCGCGCGCAGTGACGCCGTCGGCCTGACGCTCGAGGTCCGATTCACGGGTGGCGAGCGCCTCTGAGCGCTCTTCGAGTTCGTTGTCGCGTGAATTCAGGCGCTCGAACTGTCGATCGAGTGCGTCGGAGCGCTCCTCTGCTCGACGCTCCGCGCGCTCGATCTCCTCGCGCCGTCGGGCTTCCTCTTTCTCCCAGGCCTCACGAAGACGGAATCCTTCTTCGCGGCCTGCGAGTTCTCCGGCCTTCCGTGCGTTGTCCGCCTCACGTTCGGCCCGCTTCAGGATGCGGGAGGCCTCGTCCTGTCCCTTCTGCTTCTCCAACTGCTGCTGGGTCCGTGCGCGGTTCCTCGCGACCACGAACCCGACCATCAATCCCAGAACGAGTCCAACCCCCGCCGCCACCATCAAAGGCGGGGTGATCATATATCAACTCCAAAACGGCCATGGGGCCGCAAGTGAGCAAATCGGATGGACGGTCCGCCGGCGGCGGCGCGCGCCATCCCCGTGCAACAATTTGAGGATAGGGTGCCAATCGTCGCGTCCGCAACCCGAGCCCGAGGCCGGGCCCGCCTCCGACTAGACGGGTGGGACGGCCCCCTCCACGCGCGCTACGAGCGCATCGACCTTCGCGGCGAGATCGACCTTGGAGCGCTCGAGTTCCTCTCGAGCCTGCAGATACTCGTCGGCGATCGAAAGAGCAGCGAGGATCGCAGCCTTGTGACCCTCGATCAGCCCGGCAGCCAATCGAATCTCATGAATCCGATCGTCGACGAGCTTCGCGCACCTGCGCGTGTACTCGGGCTCGGCGCTCGCCCGGATCGTGTGCTCTTCGCCCGCGATCCGGACGGTGACGGACGTCTTGTCGGTCATCCCTGATTCTCCAGGAAGTGGATCCTCGCAATCATCCTCTCGACGCCCTCACGGCCCCGCTCGAGACGCATCCGAAGGTCCTCGTTCTCGGCCTCGAGCGACTTGAGCCGACCCACGAGTTCGTGTGCGTCGGCCGGGCTCTCGGTGAATCGCTCGACCATCTGCGACATTTCGGAGTTTCGCGCCTCGACCTCCTCTACGCGGACTTCGGACTCGGCCACGCGCTCGTGAGCAGTTCGGAGCGCATTCACCAGACGATCCACCGCCCCTTCCAGCCGGTCGAATGCCGCCACGTCCGCGGCACCCCCGTTATCCTCGGGCTTCGACACCGAGATCCTCCTCAAGTCGTTTGAGAACCGCCCTCACACTCCTGTCGACCTGCTTGTCCTTCAGGGTCCGCGCCGGCGACCGGAAGCGCAAGCGGAACGCCAGCGACCGTAGGCCCTCGGGCACCCCCTCGCCGGTGTACAGATCGAAGACCTCGAGATGTTCCAGATCCTGACCGGCGTGACGTCGAATCACGTCGGACACGGCCCCCGCCGTCACAGCATTCGGGACCAGAAGCGCGAGGTCGCGTTCGCTGGCCGGGAACTGCGGCAGAGGTGTCACCGTCACTGTGGGCGCGCCCGGCGGATCCGCCGGAAGGGTGAGTTCAAACGCCCACAGATCACCGGCCCAGACCGGCACGTCGCACGCATCATCCGACACTCGGCCCGCGTATCCGACCACCTCCCCCGATCCGGAGTGGACGACGAGGCACAGCTCCGGATCCAGAATGGTCGAGGACGGTGTCCCGGGCTCGATGGTCGCCTCAGCGCCGTACACCCGTCGAACCATATCCTCGAGCAGCGCCTTGAGATCCCAGATCTCGATCGGCTCGTCGTCCCGGGACCAGTGCGGAGGTTCACGACGCCCCGTGAGGATCACCCCGAGATGAGGCTCTTCGTGCGGAGGCTCGCACGATCCGGCCTTTCGGAACGAGGTACCGAGCTCGAAGAGACGCACGTCACGGTTGCCCCGTGCGAGGTTGTACTCCACGCGACGAACGAGAGCCGGCATCAACGCCCTTCGCATGAACGGCTCGGTCGTCGTCAGCGGATTGGCAACCTCGACGTCGCCTTCGCCTTCAGGACAGAATGCCGGGGTCTGCGTCTCGAAAAGACCGTGGCCCACCATCGCGTCCCGAATGCGGTCCTCCAGCTGGAACAGTGGGTGGTCGGGAACCGAAGAGGGACGTTGTGGCCCCAACGAATCCGGGAAGTTGTCGAAGCCGTGCGTGCGGGCCACTTCCTCGATCAGGTCCACTTCGCGGGTGACATCGTACGAGCGGAACCCGGGGACTCGGACATGCAGTACGCCGTCCGATTCGCCCTCGACCGTGAAACCGAGCGGGGTCAGCAGCGACGTCACGTACTCTCCCTCGAACGGGATGCCGAGCAGACGCTCGATTCGAGCGAGGCGCAAATCGATCACCGCGCTTTCGAACGGAGTCGGGCAACAGTCGAGGATCGGACCATCGAGCACGCCGCCCGCCGTCGCCAGGATTACGCGGATGCAGCGTTCCATGGCGCGCTGCATCCCCTCGGGGTCCACGCCACGTTCATACCGGTACGAGGCGTCCGTCGACATGATGAGCGCCCGCCGCGTGGCCCGGGTCGACTTGGGCTCGAACAACGCGCACTCGAGCAGGACATCGACGGTTTCCTCGTCCACCTCCGAGTTCTGTCCACCCATGACTCCGGCGAGCGCGACCGGGCCGTCCCCGTCGCAGATCATGAGCATCTCGGGTGTGATCGCGCGCGTCTCGCCGTCCAGCGTGGCGAATTCCCGCTCGGACTCGGCCGCGCGCCGAACGATGATGGATCGTCCGCCCAACCGGTTGAGATCGAAGGCATGCATGGGCTGCCCCAGCTCCAGCAGCACGTAGTTCGTCGCATCGACCACGTTGTTGATCGGGCGCGCCCCCGCGCCCCGCAGGCGCTCCTGCAGCCAGGCAGGCGACGGTCCGACGGTCACGCCGCGAATGACCGCACCGAGGTATCGGCTGCACAGATCTGCATCGTCGATCCGAACGGAGACACCGTCATGAGCCACCATGGGCACCGCAGCGACGTACTCCGGCGCCAGGTCCGGCGCTCCCGGCAACGCAGGAAGCTCGACCCGTCCGTCGCCTTGCGAGGCGAGTTCACGCGCCACGCCCACATGGGAGAGCAGGTCTCCACGATTGGCAGTGACCTCGACATCGAGCGTCGCGTCATCCAGTCCCACCGAGTCGACGAACGGCGCGCCCGGGGTGAACTCGCCGACGAGCTCCATGATCCCGGAATGGTCCTCGCCGAGGCCGAGTTCCCGGGCGGAGCAGAGCATGCCCTGCGAAACCTCGCCGCGGATCTTCGACTTCTTGATCTTGAAGTCACCGGGCAGCACGGCGCCTACGGGCGCCAACGGGTAGAAGGCACCGTCCTTCACCACCGGGGCGCCGCAGACGATCTGGACGATCTCCGTCCCGTTGTCCACCTCGCAAACGCGCAGTCGATCCGCATTCGGGTGCTGCTGCGCCTTGATCACCCGGCCAATGATGATGTCGCGAAGCTCCTCGCCGGGAGACGTGATCGCATCGACCGGCGCCCCGCGCAGGGCCAGGTGCTCGGAGAGTTCCTCGGGGGTGCCGTCGAGACCTGGTACCAGATCCTTCAGCCAGCGTGTCGAAACGTTCATTGGGCGAACTGTCCGAGGAAGCGTACGTCGTTTTCGAAGAAGGTCCGGAGGTCCTCTACGCCGTGCTTCAGCATGGCGATGCGGCCCGGTCCCATACCGAACGCCCAGCCGGTGTATCGTTCAGGATCGTAGCCCGCGTTGGCGATCACATTCGGATCGACCATGCCGGACCCCATGATTTCCAGCCAGTCCGTCTCGTATCGAGTACCGTCAGGGCGTGTGATCACCCGCTTCACATCGACTTCTGCGCTGGGCTCCGTGAACGGGAAGAACGAGGGGCGGAAGCGGATCTGCGTATCCGGCCCCCAGTAACGACGCGCGAATTCGGCAAGCGTGGCCTTGAAATCAATGAAGGTGACGTCTTCGTCGATCACCAGACCCTCGATCTGCATGAAGGCCGGCGTGTGCGTCGCATCGTACGTGTCGCGCCGGTAGACCCACCCGGGGGCGATGATGCGAATGGGGGGCTCGTTGGCCTCCATCGTGCGCATCTGTACCGGCGACGTGTGACTACGAAGGAGGACGGAGTCCACAAGATAGAGGGTGTCCTGTTCGTCCGCTGCCGGATGGTCGAGAGGCGTGTTCAGCGCCTCGAAGTTGTACCACTCGGTATCCGCTTCCGGCCCGCGCGCTCGCGCGAAGCCGAGATCGCGGAAAATGTGCCAGATCTCATCGATCGCCTGCGTGATCGGGTGCAATCCCCCCTGCCAGCGAGGCCGACTCGGCATCGTCAGGTCCAGACCAGTGGACGCCGATGGACCTGAGAGGGCGCTGCTGCGGGCCTCCAGCGCCGCGGACACCGCGCCTTTGACCTCATTGGCGCGCTGGCCCACCGCCGGACGTTCCTCCGCGGGGAGCTGTCCGAGGCCACGAAGGATCGCTGAGATCCGGCCCTCGCTGCGCCCCAGGTAAGACACCCGCACCGCTTCCAGCGCGTCGGCATCGGGGGCCGATGCCGCAGCGTCGATCGCCTCGGCCTCGAGCGCGTTGAGCGCCTCGATCGGATTTGATTCACTCATTGAGGTCGGCCACGGTAAGTCGTTGCGCGCGTTGAAGGAGGAGAACTCGGAAAAGTATCACTGTTCGGTGCCGGCATACAGCGGGATCCCGGCTAGCTCCACGCTGCTCCTCACGAAGATGCCATTTCCCCGCCCCACCTCGCGGCCGGCGTGATCGAAGGCCACGGCTTCAGCAACCATCTGGCTGCGATTCCGGTTCACCACCCGGCCGACGGAGCGAAGGACCCCTTCCGAAACCGGCCGCGTGAGATAACTCGTGAAGGAGGTCGTGAGCACGAAGACGTCATCCACCAGGCTGGCTGCCGCGAAGAACGAGGCATCATCGAGCATCTTCCAGGTAACCGAGCCATGAATTGCGCCCGCCGCGTGAAAGAAGTGGTCGCCGACCTCGATTTCGATTTCGGCGGTTTCGTGCCCGACCGTGATGAGCGGCCGATAAATGCTGTTGATCGGCGATCCCAGGTACATGCGTTCCAGGGCCCGCCAGTGAATTTCGTCGCTCCTCTTCACATCGCCTCCCAAAGACGAGAGGGCTCCGCAGCCACGCTGCGGAGCCCTCAGGGTCCTGCCTCGTGTCGTGCGATCAGCCGGCTTTCGCCGCCAACCCTTCCTTCGCCTGCTCGACGATCGCTCCGAATGCCTCCGGATTCCGGACGGCAAGGTCGGCGAGCGCCTTACGATCGAGCTCGATCCCCGCGGCCTTGAGGCCGTTGATAAATCGCGAGTACGACATGTCATGCTGACGCGCAGCCGCGTTGATACGCGCGATCCAGAGCCGCCGGAAATTCCGCTTCTTCTTCTTGCGGTCCCGGTATGCGTGCTCCCACCCCTTCTCGACCGCGTCCTTCGCGGTCTTGTAGAGGTTTTTCCGCCCGCCGAAGTAGCCCTTCGCGGCCTTGAAGATCTTCTTCTTCCGCTTGTTCCGCGCGACTGCGGAGGTTGCTCTAGGCATGGTTCAGCCTCCTCAGGAGCCGTAGGGAAGGATCTTGTGCATTTTCTTCTCGTCGGCCTTGCTGACGAGGTTCGGCTGCCGAAGACGACGCTTACGCTTCGTCGTCTTCTTGTTCAGGATGTGGCTCTTGTTCGAGCGCATCCTCTTGAGCTTTCCGGTGCCCGTGACCTTCATCCGCTTCGCGGCGCCCCGGTGAGTCTTCATCTTCGGCATGGCTTCAGAACTCCAATCGCCCCGTTCAACCCGGGGCTCAGTCTGTCAGTCTTTCAGTGGGGCCAGGACCATCGACATGATCCGGCCTTCCATATTCGGGAACGATTCCGGCTGTCCCACTTCCTGCAGGTCTTCCATGACCCTCGCGAGAACTTCTTTACCGATCTCGGGATGGGTCACCTGACGACCGCGAAACATCATCGTCAGCTTGACCTTGTTGCCGTCCTCCAGAAAGCGCCGTGCGTGTCCGACCTTGAAGTTGTAGTCGTGGTCTTCGATGCCGGGACGGAACTTCACTTCCTTCACCTTGATGGTGTGCTGCTTCTTCCGTGCCTCACGTCGCTGCCGATCCGCCTCGTACTTGTACTTCCCGTAGTCCATCATCTTGACGACGGGGGGCCGTGCGTCGGGCGCGACCTCGACCAGATCCATTCCGCGTACGTCCGCCCGTTCCCGGGCTTCGTCGATGGAGACGATGCCGATCTGCTCACCGTCGTCCTGGATCAACCGAATCGGGCTGATCCTGATCTGGTCGTTAACACGAACTCGGTCTCTGCTGATGTCCCTTCCCTCCAGTTGAGTCACGATGCGAGTCCCTTCCGGGCCTCATCCTGCGATCCTGCCCTCTACGACAAAAGCCCGAGACGAATCTCGGGCCGCGACCAGGACGAATGCGCAGAGCTACACTCCGTGCATCGACCCGTGCGACCCTCATGCCGACCCCGGAGGGCCCTGAAGGTGGAACCGCTGGTCGAACGGCTCGCTTCTTGATTGTTCTCCGCCCCTGGAGGCGAAGGCGAAAGATGACCGAGACCACGCCCCCGGTCAACCGAGGGCGCGCGTCCGTATCTCTTCTGTTATCAGGGAGATGAAGTCTTCGCGGGACATGACCTCCTGCTTCTTACCGGCCCCGCGCTTTCGCACGGCCACCGTGCCGTCAGCGGCCTCGCGCTCTCCAACCACGCCCATGTACGGGATCTTGTGAAGTTCCGCCTCGCGGATTCGGTAGCCAAGCGTCTCGCGTGATTGAAGCGTCGCGCGTACCCCGTGGCCGACGAGAGCATGAACGAGCTCCTGCGCGCTCGCGTCCCAATCCTGGCCGACGGACAGAACGCGCACCTGCTCCGGGGCCAGCCACGTTGGGAATGCGCCTGCGTAATGCTCGATGAGGATCGCGATGAAGCGTTCGAATGACCCGCACACGGCCCGGTGGATCACGACCGGTCGGTGCGGGGTGTTGTCACTCCCGATGTATTCGAGATCGAAGCGCTCCGGCGCGTTGTAGTCGAGCTGGATCGTGCCGAGCTGCCAGCTGCGTCCAATCGAGTCCGTCACGTGGAAGTCGATCTTGGGCCCGTAGAACGCGCCATCTCCCTCCTCGATGTCGTACTCGCGACCCGTGGCGTCGAGCGCCTCCCGAAGCGCGGCCTCGGCGTAATCCCACTGTTCATCGCTGCCGATTCGTGTCTCCGGGCGCGTCGCGAACTTCAGACGGGACTGCAGACCGAAGGCTTCGTAGTGACCGAGGATGAAGTCAGTGAGGAACTGTACCTCTTCCGCGATCTGGTCCTCCCGGAGAAAGACATGGCAGTCGTCCTGCGCGAACTGCCGGACCCGGGTCAGGCCCGAAAGCGCACCGGAAAGCTCATTTCGGTGCAACACGTCGAGTGTCGAGTAGCGGAGCGGAAGCTCACGGTACGAGTGCGTCTCCGATGCGTAGTAGAGATAGTGCGACGGGCAATTCATCGGCTTGAGCGACATATCGTGCTCACCCGACTCGGTGTCGAGCACGAGGAACATGTTCTCCTTGTACTTGCCCCAGTGCCCGGACTTCTCCCACAACTCCTTGGTGTACAGGAGCGGGGTCTTCACCTCGAAGAAGTCCGCCCGCTGGCGCTCCCGGACGAAGCGCTCGAGCGTGTTGTACAGCTCGGTGCCCCGGGGTGTCCAGAAGGCAGCTCCCGGTGAAACCGGATGAAACTGGAAGAGTCCGAGCTCACGCCCGAGTCGACGGTGGTCCCGACGCTTGGCCTCCTCCAGCCGATGCAGATGCTCCTCCAGATCGGCCTTCTTGTGAAAGGCCGTTCCGTAGATCCGCTGTAGCATCTGGCGCTTTTCGTCTCCCCTCCAGTACGCGCCGGCGCCCGAAAGCAGCTTGAAGTGCTTCAGTTTGCCCGTGCTCGGGATGTGCGGGCCCTTGCAGAGGTCGAGAAACGGACCGTTCTCGTAGACCGTGATGATCTCGTCGTCATCGAATTCCTCGAGCCGCTCCAGCTTGAGGGGGTCGTCGCTGAAGAGACCCCGCGCCTCGTCCTTCGAAACCTGCCTTCGCTCGAACGGCTGATCGGCTTTCGCGACCTCGAGCATCTTCTTCTCGAAGATCTCCAGGTCTTCCGGGGTGAACGGCTCGTCCACCTCGAAGTCGTAGTAGAAGCCGTCGTCGATCGCCGGCCCGAAGCCGATCCCGGCCCCGGGTCGAAGCTCTCGGACAGCGGTCGCCAGCACATGCGCGGCAGAGTGCCGGAGGACGGCCAGGGCGTCGGCGTCCCGATCCGTGAGAATCTGGATCTCCGCGTCCCCCTCGATCGGCTCCATGAGACCCAGGGTCTCGCCATTCACGACGGCCGCAACGGCGGCCTTCGCGAGGCCAGGGCCGATGCTCGCCGCGACGTCGCCGCCCGTGGATCCGCGGGGCAACTCGAGTACGTCGCCGTTAGGAAGGGTGATCTTGATGTGTTCGCTGGACATGGTGTCGTCTGGTTTCGTGGATGTCGTCGTCACCCACGGGCATGAAAAAACGCGGCGCCCGTGGTCGGGGGGCCGCGTCTCGTATCGGGTCCGGCCTGGCCTAACCGACGAGCGCAGCCCCCCGGCCGGTAGTCTGGCCGGTGGTCGTGATCGTCGAGGTCGTGACGTGACCGGACACTGTCGAATCTCCTGCTGTGATCGTCAGATCGAACGATGGCGGGAGGGTACCACGGGGTCAACTGCCGAACGGGCCCCGCGTCACCGCGCTACATCGATCGCGTCCAGGACGCGCCCCACGTACTCGTTCATGTAGGCGCCCCCACCGCCGGGGCTGGGCCCCAGCCGCACGATGACGAGGTCACGGGAGGGTATGATCACCGTATTCTGGCCCATGAAGCCGGATGGCCAGAAGGCGTCCACGGGGATGCGGTCGTACAGCCCGCCCGCATTGAGCCAGAACTGCCCTCCATAATCACGGGCCTCGCTCGCAGGTGCCGGGGTACTGACGAACTCGACCCACCCTTCAGGCAGGATGCGCTCCCCCTGCCATACCCCGTCCTGCAGATGCAGCAGACCGAATCGAGCCCAGTCCCGGGCGGACATATAATCGTACCCGGTCAGGATGAAATTGCCCCAGGCGTCCGTTTCGAGTACCGCATTCTTGATCCCGATCCGATCGAAGAGCGCGGTCCATGGAAACGCGTGGTAGCTCTCCCCCCTCTGCTCGACGGTCTGTCGCACGATCCGCCCCAGGGTGAGAGGGTCGGAGTTCAGGTATCGCCACCGGGTGTCCGGCGCGACCGCGAGGGGGAAGCTGACGGCATGGTCGAAGACGTTGATGCCGTCGAAGTAGATCCGGAAATGATGATTGTCGGTCGAGAGCGAATTCTCGTTCCCGAGGCCGAAGTTGTTGAAGTCGAGCCCGGAGCTCATGTGCAGCAGGTTGGCGATGGTGATGTCCCGACGCGCATCACCCGCCCATTCGGCGACCGGCGCTGGCTGATCCAGCGTGAGCTCACCCTGCTGGACGAGCACCCCGATCAGCGCCGCGGTGATGGATTTCCCCTGAGACCAGGACAGATGGGGCATGTCGCGCGGCACACCCGGGGCGTACCGCTCCCCGATGATCCGCCCCTTGTACACCACGACGAACGCGCGCGTATTCTGCCCGTGCTCGTGGTTCGCGATGGCCCAGTCCAGCGCCGCCTCGAGGGCTCCCGCATCCACTTCCGGAGGCAACGCGCCGTCCGACTTCCGCTCACCCATCGGCCACCGCTGCCAGGACCGGTTCGGCCACTCCTGACCGACCTCTGATGGCGCGAATTGAATCTCGTCCATGCCCCGGGGAAGCACCGAGCACCCCTGATCTCCGTTGTACTGCGCCACTCGGTCATGAGGGGACTGCGGGGAGGACAGGGTCACCCGGCGGCGCTCACGATCGATCTCGTAGCTGAAATCGTCTCCCCACCCGAAGTGGGCGAACCGCCGGAGATCGGCCGCCACGTGCAGCTCCGGATCACGCTCCTGAACCCATATCCCGGAACACAGGATCTTGGCGTTCATCGCGAGATTGAACTCCGTCGGAAGGGCGTCATCGGAGGGCCACTGCCCCGCACCCGGCACCGCACGCACACACGCAAGCGCAGCGACGAGGGTCGCGATACGCAGGATTCGACGTCGGGTCATGACGATCACTCCGCGGGCTGCTTCAAAATCTTCCATCCACCGATCGGGAACAGGAGAAGCCATGCGAAAATGAGAAGCGTTCGGGCAGGCCCACGGGGGACTGCCGTACCCAGGGCGAGGATCACGAGGAACGCCGCGGCCAGGTACGCGATGAACGGCTTGAGCCGCTCCGCCTCGATGAATCGACTCTTCGCCACCGATCAACCTCCACGGGACGGAGCCGGCACACGATGCGGCCCCTCTGGCATGGCCGCAGGTGCGTACACCTGACCCATGACGGAGGAGAAGTCGTCCATGACGCCGTTGATCCGCTCGATCACGCCGGGCGCCTCCTCCCAGGAACGCTCGATCTGGTAGAGCGCATCGGCTGTGGGCATCGAGCCGGAACTCTGGATGCCGCGCCATGCACCCGCGCCATCTGAGGCGTCGTCCAGTTCATCCTCCAGACTGTCGAGAGCCTCGCGAAGCGCCTCCAGCTCCGCCCTCAGCGATTCCGGGGCTCGATCACCCACGAGTTCCTCGGCCGCGTGCAGGTGGTCGCCCATCTCGTCCAACGCATCCCCTGCGAGGCCGACGGCGTGAGACAACCGGTAGGACTCCATCATGCTCTGATGGCGTACCATGAGGTCCCGGCGCCCCATCTGAACCCTCGGGTCCATGCGCACGGAGACCTCCGTCTGCACGATATCGGATCCGGTGGTCATCTCGATGATGTACGCCCCTGGAAGGACGCGCGGCCCCATACCACGGGATTCACCCGAGCCGTCTCTCTCCTCGATCCGCAGGTCCCAGATGACCTCGTGCATGCCCGCGGTGGTGGGTGCGTCGAGTTCCCGAACGAGAGCACCCGACGCGTCCGTGACTCGGAGAGACAGATCGTCCGTGTCTCCAGCGAGGTGATAGCGGACACGCGCGCCGCTCGGCGGATTCGGGGCAGCATAGATCCCGGGCGTCCATCCCTGCGGCGTGTAGGCGTTGTACGACGTCGCCCGGCGGACCGGAAACACGTGTACGTCCGCCGCAACGACGTTCGAGTTCAGATGCTCGAGTGGACCGATATCGTCGAGGATCCAGATGCCGCGCCCGTGGGTCCCGATCACGAGGTCGTTCTCCCTCGGGTGGATCTTGATGTCGTCGACCGGCACCGTGGGCAGGCCATTGGTCATCCGGACCCAATGCCCCCCCGCATCGGCCGAGACGAAGACCCCGATCTCGTTGCCCGCGAAGAGCAAGTTCGCATTGTCCGGATGCTGCGCGAGCGCGTTCATGGAGCTGACCGGAAGTCCGTCGGTGATCGGGGTCCAGTCCTGGCCGAAGTTCTCGCTCCGGTAGACGTAGGCGTTGAAGTCGTCGTCGCGGTGATTGTCGAAGGCGGCGAAGACCGTACCGGGGGCCCCGTGCGACGCGACCAGGCGTGTGACGTAGGTGTGGGCCGGCAGATTCGGCACTCGTGCGCTAATGTCCGACCACGTGGCGCCCCCGTCCCGGGTCACGTGCAGGCGTCCATCGTCGGCTCCGGTGTACAGGACGTTCGCGTCGCGTGGGGACTCCGCAATGGCGGTCAGATTTCCGTAGGTCGACTGACCGTCGTTGCGGGACATCTGAGGCTCTCCACCGCGCACACCCATGATCATGAGGGTGTCCCTGTCCACCGCCCAGGTCAGGTCGCCACTAATCGCCTCGAAGCTCTGGCCGAGGTCGGCCGACCGGAACAGCACGTTGGACCCGACGTACAGCGTGTTCTCATCGTGCGACGACAGCAGCACAGGCGTGTCCCAATTCCAGCGCAGGTCTGGCATCTCCCCATCCGACCCGGGTCGCCCGATCGGCCGCATTCGGGTGCGCTCCATCGTTTCGAGATTCACACGAATCAGGTTGCCGCCCTGCGACTCGGCGAACATCAGCCCCGTGTTCGTCGGGTGCATGACCGTGAAGAAGCCGTCACCGCTCCCGACGTTGTACCAGTCACGCGTGCGAATCCCCTGATTCGACCAGGTATCGCTCGGCGCGCACCACGAACCATTGTCCTGGAGTCCACCGCATACGTGATACGGATCGCGCATGTCGACCCCGATCTCGTAGAACTGCCCGAGGGGCAGGTTACGGAACTGATACCAGTTGTCAGACCGATCCCAGCTGATGGAGACCCCACCGTCGCTTCCCAGGATCATGTGATCCGAATTGGCCGGGTTGATCCAGAGAGCGTGGTGATCGAGGTGGACGTCGGCTGCTGCGTCTGCGGTGAAGGTGCGCCCGCCGTCAGACGTCCGGTACATGCTCGCTCCACCGAGGTACATCCGCTCGGGATCGTTCGGGTCGATCCTGATCTGGGAGTAGTACATCGGGCGGTTGTTGGTCGTGGAACGATGCTCCCACGTCTCGCCCCGATCCGTCGAGCAGTACACGCCGTTTTCGACGTCGTCGTCCGCGCTCTGACCGAATCCCTGGCCGGGCATCCGGGCGTCGGCCTCGACGAGGGCGCAGATGAAGTTTCCGTCGCGGCGATAGATGTCGAGCCCGATCCGGCCCTTGTCCCCCAGCGGGAGCCCCTCGGTCAGCTCGACCCAGTTGTCCCCGCCGTCCGTGGTGCGGTAGATCCCGCTGCCGGGTCCTCCGCCGTTGAAACCCCACGCCTTTCGCTGCCTCTGATACATCGCTGCGAAGAGGGTCTGCGGATCATTCGGGTCCATCGCGAGATCGATCGCCCCCGTGTTGGCGTCGATGAAGAGCACGCGCTCCCACGTCTGTCCACCGTCGGTCGTGCGGTAGACCCCTCGTTCGGGATTCGAACCCCACAAGTGACCCATGGCAGCCACGTAGGCGACGTCCGGTTCGCGCGGATGCACCTGGATCCGGGAGATGTGGTGCGTGTTCTCGAGGCCGAGGTGGGTCCAGCTTCCCCCGGCGTCAGTCGACCGATACACCCCGTTCCCCCAGGGTGAACTCTGACGGTTCTGTGGCTCTCCCGTCCCCACCCAGACCACGTTCGGATTGGAGGGCGCGACCGTGACATCGCCCACGGAGGCGGTCACCTCATTGTCGAAGATCGGCGCGAAGGTGATGCCGGCGTTCTCCGTCTTCCAGATCCCCGCGGTGGCGGTCGCGGCGTAGAAGACCGAGGGGTCGCTTTCCACCACGGCCAGGTCCGAAATCCGCCCCCCCATGATGGTCGGCCCGATCTCCCGCCATTCGAGCGCGTTGGCGACCGTGGCAACCTGGTCGGGTGTCTGGGCAACCACGGATGACGGGATGAGAAGTGGTGCGACGGCGAGAAGCAGGAAGCGCAGAGCAGAACGCATGGGCGACGACCCTCGAACACAGGCTGTGAGCGGATGAATTCCGTCATCCTAGGCCGTCCGGGACACCTCCGCACGGGGGTACCCGCCCCGACCGCGCGCCCGAGGCAGACTCAGGGGTAATCGAGCTCCACGCGGTACCGACCACTCGGGGTCATGACGACGTCCCCGTGCCGGAAGAGTTCCGCATCTTCGTCGCATCGACCATCGCCACTCAGGTCGATGCAGATCCCGGCGTCGTGGTACAGCGCATCGTGGTCGCTCTGCTCAAACACCGTCGCCGGGTAGTCGCGATCGCCGATGCGAAGCGTCCCCGCGTAATGGTGGAGCGCATACATGCGGGCCTCCATCCGTCCCGAGTTGGGTGAGAACCACAGCCACAGTTGATACGGTCGCACGTGGACGTCTCCTCGATCACGGATCTCGACGTCGGTCGACACACGCACGGCGATTCCGCCGGCCGTGCCGCTTCCGTCGTCGGTGTGTGGCGATCCGTCGTCCAGCAGATCCCCGTTGTGGTTGGCGTCGAAGTAGACGAGGGAAGCCGCGCCGCGATCCACCAGTGCGAAATGGACACGCGGGTCGGACGCATTACCGAGCCGAACCCGACCGTAGAGCACCGGGTCACGATCACGGATCCGGGTCACCCCCGGGGGCGGCGAGGCCTCGAGATCCGGCAGAACCGTCTGATGCGCAGCACGACCCATGGGGAAGCCGCGCGGCACGTAGTCGAAGTCACGGTCGAGGTCGATGGAGAGGACGCCCTCGACCCGCTCCGCAGTACTCGGGGCCGGTCCGATCAAACCGCGCTCGGAAGGAGGTAGAGCCCCTACCCCTCCCTGGCCCTCCTCAGTCAGCGGCACTCCAGCACCGAACAGCCCGAGCACCGCGATCAGGAACCCGATAAGTCCCGCGATCAGGGCCACCCCGGCCTTCACACGCGTGCTGACGACCGGATGGACTCGGGCGGCGCTCGGCGGCCCGGGGGTGCCGGGAAGATCCGGAAGATTCCCACGACGCGGGTCGAGGAGGTCCAGGATGGCCCGAGCGTTCGGGGGGCGCGCCTCGACAGGGGGCTCGATGAGCCAACCGACGAGGCTACAGAAGCGCTCCGATGCGTTCACGTAGTCCCGGAAATCGAGTCGCATTCCGGCGCGCGGCAACTCCGTAGGCTCCCGGTGTGACAGCAAGTACACGAGCGTCATCCCGAGCGCATAGAAATCAGACTGGGGGACGGCGCGACCCTCGTATTGCTCCATCGGCATATAGCCGTATGTGCCTACGATCGTCTTCCCATCGAGCGGGTGCGGCTCGAGCAAGTCCCGCACGGAACCGAAGTCCACGAGGTGTACCGCTCCGTCCTCACCAAGAATGATGTTACTCGGCTTCACATCGCGATGGATCAACGGCGGCGACCGGTCATGCATGAAACCGAGGATCTCGGTCACGGCTCGGAAGATCTCCACGGCCTCGGCTTCGGTGACGTGCCGCCCACCCTGGACGACCTCCTCGAGCGTCTCGCCGTCGACGAACTCCTGGACAGTGAACAGCCGCGAGTCTCCACCGACCTCCTCCTGAAAGTGGTCGATGAACTCTGGAATCCCCGGGTGATCCAGGTGGGCGAGCACGCGGGCTTCCCGCTCGAAGAGATCGATCACCTTCGTGAAGTTCCCGTCGTAGCTCAGCTCGCTCGAACCCTCCCGCACCACCGCCCCGACCGAGAGCTCCTTGACGACGCACGACGCCCCCGTAGCCAGATCACGAGCGAGCCAGGTGGTCGACGCCCCGCGGCGTGTGAGGGCCTCGTCGAGGCGGTAACGTTCTCGGAGCGTGCGCGGCGGCTCGATCATCAGCGTCTTCGGTCCAGCGGGGGTCGATCGATCATTCGATCGCGAGCGAGTCCGCCGCAAGCGTCATATGAACCGATGTGCTCCCCGAGGGGTTGCAGGGGCGCTCCCGCTTTCGACCAGGCCGCCATGATGAGCAAGAGAAAGACGTACGAAGGAAACGGCATCGAGATCCACTTCGACCCGACACGCTGCATCCACGCCGAGGAGTGCGTGCACGGGCTCCCCGCCGTCTTCGACGCCCGGCGGCGCCCCTGGATCACTCCCGGAGACACTTCGGCGGACGCCATCACCCGGGTCGTGGAAGATTGCCCATCGGGCGCGCTGACGTACACCCGGACTGATGGGGGCTCACCCGAGTCCGCCCGGGAATGCGAGCCGGGCATCCGTGTCGAAAAGGACGGCCCTTTGTATGTCCAGGGTCACATGACGGTGGTCGATCATGAGGGTTCCGCCGTCGAGGTCGGCCCGAGAGCCGCACTTTGTCGATGTGGTCACTCGAAGCACAAGCCGTTCTGCGACAACACGCATGCCGACGTAGGGTTCACTGGCTGATTCCGGCCTGCTTTCTGATTCAGGGCTGCCTTCACCCGATCTCATCGTCGGGTAGCTGATCGAACACCCGCTCCGACAGACCTCGAGATCGGCAGAAGTCCGTTCCCCACCGGAAGCATGTACCGGTCGGCATCTTCACGCCGAGCCTGTCTCGATCGGCGCATCCCGCAGCCTCCCGGGAATGGTCCGTTCGTCGTCTCGGACCTAGAATGTCGCCCGTCCCCGTCGCTGCCCACCCGTTCAAGAATCGCCATGAAGAAGCCGCTGCTCGTCCTCCTTGCCCTGACCCTCGTCGCGTGCGCGCCGACCGACCCCGAAGTCGCCGCGTGGGAAGCAATGGCCGACGAGATCACGATCACGCGCGATGACTGGGGCATCGCTCACGTGGATGGGCCGACCGACGCGCACGCCGTGTTCGGTGCCGTCTTCGCTCAGGCGGAGGACGACTTTCACCGGATCGAGCGCAACTTCCTCTTCTCCCAGGGCCGCCTCGCCGAGGCCTACGGCGAGGAAGAGCTCTGGGGCGATCTCCGGATGAAGCTCTTCATCGATCCAGTCGAGATTCAGGGGTTGTACGAGGAGAGCCCGCAGTGGCTCAAGGATCTCATGGATGCCTGGGCGGGGGGGCTGAACTACTACCTGCACACGCATCCCGAGACCGATCCGATGGTCCTGGATCGCTTCGAGCCGTGGATGGCACTCACCTTCAGCGAGGGCTCCATCGGCGGCGACATCGAGCGCGTGAACACCCGCCAGCTCCAGGCCTTCTATGAGGACGGGCCGATGGGGATGGCGATGGCCCAGCTCGACATCGAAGAGCCGCTGATCGATTGGGAGGAGCCACGCGGCTCCAACGGCATCGCCATCTCCCCCCAGAACACGGTGAACGGGAACGCGCTCCTCCTCATCAACCCGCACACCTCGTTCTTCTTTCGCTCGGAACTGCACATGCGCAGCGACGAGGGCCTGAACGCGTACGGGGCGTCGACCTGGGGACAGTTCTTCATCTACCAGGGCTTCAACGAGCATGCGGGCTGGATGCACACGTCCAGCGGTGTCGACAACATCGACGAGTACCTGGAGACCGTCGTCGAGCGCGACGGCCAGCACTTCTACGTCGTCGATGGTGAAGAGCGCCCCATGGAGACGAGGGAGATTACCGTTCCGTACCGGACGGACGCCGGGATGGAGGAACGGACCTTCACGACGTTCCGCACGCATCACGGTCCCATCGTTCGCGCTCAAGACGGAAAGTGGGTCGCGACGGCGCTGATGGAGGAGCCACTGTCTGCTCTGATCCAGTCGTGGGATCGCACCAAGCGCACGAACCTCGCCGGATATCGCGAGAACATGTCGATGCACACGAATTCGTCGAACAACACGATCTTCGCCGATTCGGAAGGCAATATCGCGTACTGGCACTCGAACTTCGTTCCCGAGCGCCGGAACGACCTCGACTGGACCCAACCTGTGGATGGCAGCGTGTCGGCCAACGACTGGGGGCAGCCACACTCCATCGACGAAACGCCGAACGTCTTCAACCCGTCGGTCGGCTGGATCCAGAATACGAACAACTGGCCATACAGCTCGGCGGGGCCGGACAGCCCGCGAGAATCCGACTATCCGCGCTACTTCCAGCGCAGCGGTGAGAACGCGAGAGGCATCCATGCAATCCGCGTCCTCGAGAACCGCTCGGATTTCACCCTCGAGGGTCTGCTCGACGCAGCGTACAGCAGCCAGATGCCCGGATTCGAGCCCATCGTACCAGCCCTGATTCGGGCGTACGATCGTGCGCCCGCTTCGCATCCGTTGAAGGCCCAGCTGTCCGAACAGATCGAGATGCTGCGTTCCTGGGACTTCCGCTGGGGTGTCGAATCCGTAGCCACGTCACTCGCCACCTACTGGGCCGAGGACATGATGGAGCGGGTCGCTCAGGCGGCCCGCAGCGCGGGTCTGAGCACCAACGATTACATCTCCCAGCAGGCGTCGACCGATCAGCACCTCCAGTCCCTCGCGGCCGCTTCGGATCTACTGGAGACGGAGTTCGGCGACTGGCGGACCCCATGGGGTGACATCAACCGCTTCCAGCGTATCAACGGCGACATCCAGCAACCGTTTTCCGACGATGCGCCGAGCATCCCGGTCGGCTTCCATTCCGGCCGCTGGGGCTCTCTCGCGTCTTTCGGTGCTCGGCGCTATCCAGGGACCGCGCGTCGGTACGGCACGAGCGGAAACTCGTTCGTGGCCGTCGTCGAGTTCGGCGAGCGCGTGACCGCACTGGCCGTCACGGCGGGCGGGGAGAGCGGAGACCCAAGCTCACCGCACTTCAACGATCAGGCCGAGCGATACGCGACGGGTGATCTGCGGCCCGTGTACTACTACCCCGAGGACATCGAGGCCCACGCCGAGGAGACCTACACGCCCGGTCAACGGTGACGGGTGCTGGGTTTCGACGGCCGGGGGTTCACCTGACAGCGCTGCCCGGCATTTCCCGACGGCTGAAACCCGGCGAGATCCTGAATCTTTGAGGTGCGGGGCATCCAGTCCCGTGCCTCCTTGATTCATGGAGATCGGACCATGTTCAGGAATCCGATGAGAGTCGCGGTGGTGGTCGGAATCGCGATCGGGTTCTGGGCGTGCGCGGCGCGGCCGGACCCGTACCTCGGAAGCCCCTCACGGGGCCAGATGATCACCCACTTCGACCTCGCTCTCGACGCCCGCCAGCATGCGCTCTTTGGAGAGCTGGATGACTTCCGCCGGGTCGCCGACGAGCTCGCACAACTCGAGCCCGCTGACGACCTGCCAGCCGAGATCATCCTTCAGCTAGGACCCATGAGATGGGAAGCCAGGGAGGCGTCACGGGCACGCACCGTAGAGGAAGCAGCGTCCGGGGCCTCGAACATCGCCGCGACGTGCGGTGACTGCCACGCGGCCAATGGGGTCCCGCTCGGGGATCGATTCACACTCGGCGGCCCACCCCCTCCGGGGAGTCCGGCGCGGCACATGGCGGGTCTGAACTGGGCGTCTCGCCTGCTCTGGGACGGGCTTGTCGGGCCGTCGGACCGCACATGGTTCACGGGCGCCGAGGGGCTTAAGGAACTCGGAGCCCTTCCCGAGGGCCTGCCCACCGATCATGACCAGAACGCGGTCGCCACGATGGGCGCCCGTTTACGTCAGCTCGGTGACAAGGCGACACTGGCCAGAGCCAACCGCGAACGGGTCGAGGTGCTGGCAGACATCTGGGCAACGTGCGCCGACTGCCATACGGGGCCGAGGTAGACCAGGACGCCAAACGGCCCGGCCACCGTTCGGTGACCGGGCCGCTGACCGGACCGGAAAACCCGATCCGAATCGCCTGAGGCGAATGGGCTACATCATGCCGCCCATGCCGCCCATGTCGGGCATGCCACCACCGGCGCCTTCCGGCTCCGGCATGTCCACCACGACCGCTTCCGTCGTGAGGAGGAGGCCCGCGATCGACGAAGCGTTCTGGAGCGCGGAGCGCACCACCTTCGTCGGATCGATGACACCGGCCTTCACCATGTCCTCGTACTCATCCGTCTGTGCGTTGTAGCCGAACGCGTCCTTACCATCACGGACCGTGGCGACGACGATGCTGCCCTCGACCCCGGCGTTCGCAGCGATCTGACGGATCGGGTGCTCGAGCGCCCGGTACAGGATCTGGACACCGATCTGCTCGTCCTCACGGTCGAGCTTCAAGTCGGCGAGCTTCGCCTGCGCACGAAGCAGCGCAACACCACCACCCGGGACGATGCCCTCTTCGACAGCCGCGCGCGTGGCGTGCAGAGCATCCTCGACGAGAGCCTTCTTCTCCTTCATCTCGGTCTCGGTCGCGGCACCGACGTTGATGACCGCAACACCGCCGGCGAGCTTCGCGAGCCGCTCCTGGAGCTTCTCACGGTCGTAGTCCGAAGAACTCTTGTCGATCGCGACGCGGATCTCTTCGATCCGGCCCTTGATGTTGTCGGCGTCACCGGCACCGTCGATGACGGTCGTGTTGTCCTTGTCGATGACGACTCGCTTCGCCGAGCCCAGGTCGCTGGCGACCGTGTTCTCGAGCTTGAAGCCGACTTCCTCGGAGATGACCTGGCCGCCCGTCAGGATCGCGATGTCCTGCAGCATGGCCTTACGACGATCACCGAAGCCCGGCGCCTTCACAGCGGCGACCTTGAGGGTGCCGCGAAGCTTGTTCACGACGAGCGTCGCGAGAGCCTCACCTTCGACATCCTCGGCGACGATCAGGAGCGGCCGGCCCGTCTGGGCGACCTTCTCGAGGATCGGCAGCATGTCCTTCATCGAGCCGATCTTCTTGTCGTGGATGAGGATCATCGGATCCTCGAGAACCGCTTCCATCCGCTCCGGATCCGTCACGAAGTACGGGGAGAGGTAGCCGCGGTCGAACTGCATGCCGTCGACGGTGTCGAGCGTGGTCTCGAGGCCGCGGGCCTCCTCGACCGTGATGACGCCGTCCTTACCGACCTTCTCCATCGCGTCGGAAATCAGCTCACCGATCTCGGCGTTGTTGTTTGCCGAAATCGCACCGACCTGCGCGATGTGCTTCTTGTCCTTGGTCTCGGTCGAGATCGCCTGCAGCTCCGCGACGACGACCTCGACACCCTTGTCGATACCGCGGCGGATGCCCATCGGGTTCGTTCCAGCGGTGACGTTCTTCAGACCTTCACCGAAGATCGCCTGTGCCAGCACCGTAGCGGTCGTGGTTCCGTCACCGGCGACGTCGGACGTCTTGGTGGCGACCTCCTTGACCATCTGGGCGCCCATGTTCTCCACGGGATCCTCGAGTTCGATCTCCTTGGCGACGGACACGCCATCCTTGGTCACCGTGGGGGAGCCGAACTTGCGATCGAGGACCACGTTCCGGCCCTTAGGGCCGAGGGTCACCTTGACCGCAGAAGCCAGCTTGTCGACGCCGAGCTTGAGACGCGCACGCGCCTCGACGTCGAATCCGAGCTCTTTCGCTGCCATGATTCGTGTTCTCCTGGTCGATTTGCGTTACGAGACGATGGCGAGGATGTCGGACTCGCGAAGGATGAGGTACTCCGCACCATCCAGCGTGACATCCGTGCCGCTGTACTTGCCGTAGAGCACCTTGTCGCCGACCGAGACGTCCATCTCGAGGCGGGTGCCCTCATCGGAAAGCTTGCCGGGGCCGACGGCCACGACTTCACCCTGAGACGGCTTTTCCTTTGCCGTGTCGGGAATGTAGAGGCCGCCGCGCATCTGCTCGGCTTCCTCGAGCGGCTTCACCACGACGCGATCCGCGAGCGGTTTCACTGTAGCTGCCATTCGCTAGTTCCTCCTGAGTGCTTCGGTCAGTCGTGATTGGGAATCTCAACAGTGTTAGCACTCGATCAGGCTGAGTGCTAGCAGCAGCGAAATCTCGATTCCTCGCGGCGACTGTCAACCTCTCGACGTGCAACCCGCCGAGAATCGGACGCGTGCCTACAGCGTGCCGGCACCGAGTTCGTCGAGCGTCTCCCAACTTTGCTCGCGCCGAGCGTCCTCCACATCGTGGACCAGCTCGACCAGCCTTCTCGTGAGCGGCGTCGGTACGCCCACCTGCGACCCCAGCGTCGCAATCGGGGCGATCTGGGCATCCACCTCCGTCCGGCGCTTACGCACGGCCAGATCCCGCCACACTCCACTGTGCGTCTTGGCCGATCCCCGGTTGAATGCGACCAGCGCATCCAGGCTGCCGTACGCGTCACCATCCGTTGCGTCCGAGGAGAACGCATGCGGATCGAATCCGTCGAACCCCTCCGCGCGTACTCCATGCGCGTTGGCTACTGCCATGGCTTCCCTTGCGAGTCCCACCAGCACCGGACGATGGCGCGCCGACTCCAGAACATCAGCGATCGAGGCCTCGGCGAGCGCGGTGGCGAAGAGCATCGACCCGTACGCCAGCTTCCCCCAGAGGTACCCCCAGATGTTCGTGGTCAGCACTGCGCCCGGCTCGAACTGCGAGAACAGCGCGTGCACGGCCCGGACCCGATCGGTCTCAGCGCCATCCAGTTCCCCCACCACACATGCGCCATGATTGCCGCGCATCACGTGTCCCGGCCCCATCACGTCGGCGCCGAAATTCACGAAACAGCCCACCGTGCGCGCGGCTCCGATCCGATCCGCGATGACCCGCTCATTGAGCCCATTCTGGACCGACACCACGAAGCCGTCCGGATCAAGCAGCGGCTCGATCGCGTCGATGGCACCGACCGTATGATGCGCCTTCACGCACAGCAGCACCGTGCGCAAGCCCGGCTTCATCTCCCCGGGAGGCATGCAGGGGCCGCGAACCGTGAACTCGTCGATCGGGCCAGTGATCCGCAACCCTTCTTCCCGGATCGCCTTGACGTGCTCGGCATCCGAATCGACGAAGATCACCTCATGACCTGCGCGCACGAGCCACGCACCGATGGAACCACCCATCGCCCCCGCGCCCCACACAACGACCGGCTCCACCGATCGCACCCCTAGGCCTCCGAGGTCAGCGCCTCCATGCGCGCGACCCCCTCAAGACCGACAATCGCGTGAACGACCTCGTTGGCGAGCGCCGGATCGAACCAGTGGCCAAGACCCTGAAGCGTTGTGAACGAGGCCCGGGCTTCGGCGTACGCTCGCTCGAGCACCGCCCTCGCAGAACGCGCGAAGAGCCCTTCGACAGCGCCTGCTTGAACGGGACCGCCGTCCCACATCGCGGAGAGCGCAGCACGCTCCTCCGGCGTGCCCCTGTGGTGGATCTCCGACACGAGGAGGTTGTGCGAGCGCCGACCTACGTCGAACTCGAAGTCGGTGAGGTCATCGACGATCTGAAAGGCGGTGCCCAGACGGGCGATCGCCTCTTCCGCATCGTCCAAACGCGCCCCGAGTTCACCCTGCTCGAGAACCGATGGGGCGGCGAATGCGAGCGCGAAGAGCGACCCGCCGCGGACACGGTGGACCGCGTCGACCATCTCCTCTGGCGTGGGGATCTCATCCACTCCGCCTTCCTCGGATCCCTCGAGGACCCCAATCTCGGCCATCCTGTCCATGAGCGCCCCCTGGATGGCCGGGATGTCATCCGGCCCAAGAACGCCGCGCTCGGCCGCACGATCCAGAACACCGCGAAGCAGCCGCTCGAACGACATCAACTGAAGAATCGACATGAACCGCGCCCCGGCGCTCGGCGCGAGCGGCAGGAGTGTCTTCGCCTGATCGTCGAACAGATTGTCGGCGGCGGTGATCGTGCCCTTGATGCAGAAGTTGAGCTCGGTGTACGCCTGCAGACGCTCGTGATCGACGCCGAGCGATCCGAAGATCGAGCGGAAGAGAATCAGGAAGAAGTATTCCTGCAGAAAATGGAGGCCCTCGGGCGTGGTCACCTCATCCGCGGACGGAACGTGCGGAGCCTCGGTTCGAAAGCGCGCGTCGATCACCTGCTCCAGGTCCCCGTACACGGTCCGAACGGCGTCGGCCTGGGCCTCCATGTCCGACGCGAGTCGGGACCAGACTCCCTGCTCGGCAAGAAGCTGGACGGATTTCTGTGAGCGAAAGACGGGTGAAAGCGTCATGGCGTTGGATCGGTGTCACGCGCAATGGCGTACCGCGGCGAAGCTCGTGAATCTAGCGCGTTGGCCATCCTTCAGGGGAGACGTCAGCCTCCTTCACCCCTCATTCACCCCTCACCCGACGCGTCTGCGAGGTACTCTCCGGCCATCGCGAGCCCGAAGAGGGTCAGATAGGGTTCGATGGTCTCCACTGTGCGGAGATGCGGCCCCATGGTCCCCGCGAAGCCGCCTGTAGCGACGACCATCGCATCCGGGCGTCCCCACTCCTCCTTGATCCGCTCGACGATGCCGTCGACAGCATCGATCGCCTGGTAGAAGACTCCACTCTGAATGCAGGTCTCTGTTCGACGTCCGATCACGAGCTCCGGCGGTTGCAGTTCCACCCTCGGCAGCTTCGCGGTGCGGGCAGAGAGCCACTCCAGCCCCGCCCTGAGCCCGGGGGAGATCACTCCCCCCACGAAGGCACCCTCCGCAGTGATGCAGTCGAAGGTGGTCGCTGTCCCGAGATCGACGGCGATCGTGTCGCGGCCGTACAGCTCCATGGCCGCCATCGTGTTCACGACCCGATCCGCACCCACCGACAGCGGATCTTCGACGTCGAGCGTGATGGGCAGGTCCGAATGCGGGCCAACCGCGACCGCGGGAGCGCCAGTAATCGTCTCCAGCGTCTTCTTCCACACGTAGTTCACCGACGGAACGACGGACCCGACCACACCGCGCACGATCTGTCGTTCATCCACCCCGTCCCCGGCGAGGAACGCGCGGATCAGAGCCGTCATCTCGTCACCGGTGCGCGGTACGCTGGAGCTCACTCTCCAGTCCGCAACGACCTCCGTCGGCGAGGTGGCGAGCCCCACAACGGTTTCCGTGTTTCCTACGTCGACCACGAGCTGCACGTCTACTCCTCCCATCCGGGCTGCGGCGTGAGGCGGACGCGTCCCGAGCGCACCGACCTGACCGTACCGTCGTCCAGTTCAAGCAACAACATGCCATCTTCGTCGAGTCCGCGCGCCATTCCCGGACCGTGCTCCTCGGTCCAGACCCGACGGCGAGCGAGGGCATCGCGTGCGGCAAAGGCCTCAAGGGTCCTCGGCACCCGATCCTCCGCGTCCAGCAGCCCGAGGATGTGGCGAGCCAGTTCACCAGCGAGAGTGAGGAGCGTTGGGCGCTGCGACGTGTGCTCAAACAGCGACGTCGGTCGGATCACCGGGATGTCACCGTCTGCTTCAGCGTGTGGCGGGGCACGACCGACGTTGATCCCGACCCCTGCCACGACCCATCCGCGCCCCCGCTCCACCAGAATCCCGCCCACCTTGCGATCGTCGAGGAGCAGGTCGTTGGGCCATTTCACGTGCACGTCCACATCAGCGACGTTCTGCAGCGTCTCGGCGCACGCGACACCGATCAGGATCGGGAGTTGGGGAACGGCGTCTGCCCGCCCGAGCACCATCGACATCCACACTCCCTCGCCGGCGATCGATGTCCACGTCGCCCCCCGGCGTCCTCGTCCTGCGCTCTGCTCCTGGGCGACGACGAGCCAGCCCCGCCGCGTTCCACACTCGGCCAGTGTCCGCGCCCGATCGTTGGTGGAGGCGAGGGACTCCCACACCTCGAACCCGGGCAGCCCGAGTTCGGCGGCACGCGCCTGCTCGAGTCGAAGCGGCTCGTTCGGGGTCACCGCAGTGCGATGAACGCCAGGTAGAGTGCGCCCACAACCCAGCAGTACGGTGCGAAGAAGTGAAACGACCGCCGAGCCAGCATGGCCACAAAGGTCCGAATAGCCAGGATCCCCGTGACCCCGGCCGCGAGGCCGCCAATCAGGAGAACACCGGCGGACAGCCCGTCCGGGCCCGCGCCAGAGAGGTCCGGAATCTGGAGGACGGCCGCGCCCGCGATGGCCGGGACGGCCATGAGGAAAGAGAATGCTGCGGCCTCCCGGGCCTCCAGTCCCAGCCACACCGCCGCCACGACTGTCGAGCCCGATCTGGAGATTCCCGGGATCAAGGCAAAGGCCTGCGCGATCCCGATCACCAGGGCAATCGTCCACGTCGGACGCTCACTCCTCGCCCGCTCGAGTGGCCCTCGACTGCTCCACAGAATGGCGCCGGTCACGAGAAGGGCGACCCCGGGAACCATAGGGTCGTCGAACAGAGCCTCGATGCGGTCCTTCGCGAAGACACCAAGAAGACCGGCAGGAATGGTCGCAAGAACGATCAGGCCCGCGTATTCAAAAGACGCGCGGTCTCCCGTCAGGATCCCCTGCACGAGCTCGGTGACACGGGTGCGATACACCAGGAGAATCGACACGAGGGTCGCGAGATGCACCGCCACCTCGAATGCGACCCCCTCGATACTCACCTCGAGCAGAGTCTGTGCGATGACGAGATGCCCCGAGCTCGACACGGGCAGGAACTCGGTCGCGCCCTGAATGACCCCGAGGATCAGTGACTCCCAGAGGCTCACGAGCCCAGAACCCGCTCGTAATAAGCCTCATACAGCGGAACCACCGCCTGTGCCGAATAACGGTCCTTGGCTGCGGAGCGGCCGGCCTCCGAGACACGTGCGTGGAGGTCCTCGTCCAGCAGGAGCTCGGCGCCCGCCGCAGCCATCCCCGATACGTCACCGATCTCCAGGAGTCGACCGCTGACCCCGTCTTCGATGACCTCCGGCAGTCCACCGGCGCTGGTCGCGATCACCGGCGCCCCGCACGCCATCGCCTCGAGCGCAGCGAGACCGAACGACTCGTTCTGCGAGGGGAGCAGGAACAGGTCCGCACATGAGAGAAGCTCGTCCACCGACTGATGTTTGCCGAGGAAGACGACCCGGTCCGCGACACCCAGTTCTTCCGCTCGCTGCCGGGCACGGGGACGGTCCGGGCCATCCCCAACCATCACGAGGCGGGCCGGCACACGCTCCTGAATGCCGGCGAAGGTGGCCACGACGTCCTCGACGCGCTTCACCGAGCGGAAATTCGAGATGTGCATCACGATCTTCTCGCCACCCGGCGCGAGCTTGCCCCGATGACAGGGCTCGCGATCCGGGCGCCACACGTTGGTGTCGATGAAGTTCGGGATTACGTCGATGCGGCCCGGCGGAACGGAGAAATCGCGCACGGTCTCATCCTTGAGATAGTTCGATACCGCAGTCAGGCCGTCGGACTGGAGGATGGAGAACCGCGTGATGGCGTGGAACGAGGGATGGAGACCAACGAGCGTGATGTCCGTCCCGTGAAGCGTCGTGACGATGCGAAGGCGGCGTTCCGATCCGAGCATCTGCCGCGCAAGGTACGCGGACGCGGCATGCGGAATCGCATAGTGCATATGCACGAGATCAAGGTCGTGCTTCAGGGCGGTGTCATGCAGAGAAACCGCCAGCGCCAGCGCATAGGGAGGGTGCTCGAAGAGCGGGTAGTCCTCCATCTCCACTTCGTGGAAGAACACCCGCTCCCTGAAGCTGCCCAGCCGGAACGGCTGATCGTACGACACGAAATGCACCTCGTGCCCCCGCTCGGCCAACGCCAACCCGAGCTCCGTCGCGACCGCACCGGATCCCCCGTAGGTCGGGTAACACGTGATACCGATCTTCATACCGATTCCTCGACCGACTGGAGTTCCAGGGCCTCCAGAGCCAGATCGACCTGGTCTTCGACGGGCTGCGCCGCATCGACGGTGACCGCGTGTTCAGGCAACTGGTGCCGAAACCACGTCCACTGCCGCCGCGCGTACCTTCGCGTGTTGATGCTGATGTCGTCCTTCGCTTCCTGAAGTGTGACCTCATCGCGCAGGTACCGGGCCATCTCTCGATACCCGGTACCCGACATACCGGGGGCGTCGTCCCCGTAGCCGGCCTCGAGCAACGTTCGAACCTCTTGCTCCAGGCCCCGTTCGACCATGCGATCGACCCGATTCTCGATGCGACGATCAATCTCTTCGCGGGGAAGATCGAGTACGACGACAGCAGCTGGAACCCCGGGGGCCTCCGGAGGAGAGATCTCGTGCCACCGCGACAGGGGTACTCCGGTCATGAGTGCGACTTCGATGGTTCGGGCCATCCGCTGCGGGCCTCCCTGAACGGCCATCTCGGCCCGCGCCGGGTCGAGTGCTCTCGTGAACCGCTCGAGCACCGCTCGTTCCTGACCCCCGAGCCAGGACCGAAGCCGTTCGCGACGATCGGGGTCGAGGTCAGGCTCGGAGAAGATCGGGCTGAGCAGGCTCTTCAGAAAGAATCCGGTGCCACCGGCCACGACCGGAAGCGCACCCCGCGCTCGAATCTCCTCGATCCATCGACGCGCGTCTCGACCGAACTGACCAGCGGAGTACCGCTGATCGGGGCGCACGAGGTCCAGGCCGTGGTGCGGAATCGCCGCCCGGTGCTCCGGTCGCACCTTGTCCGTCCCGATGTCCATTCCCACGTACACCTGGCGGGAGTCCATCGAAATGATCTCGATGGGTCGACGGCGTGCCAGCTCGATCGAGAGATCCGTCTTTCCCGCGGTCGTGGGCCCCGTGAGGACCAGGATCGGGCCATCGTACCGGGTCGTCGCCACGATGCTCACGTCCGCCCGAACTTGCGCTCCAGCTCCGCTCCGGAGAGTCGCACGATGGTGGGTCGGCCGTGCACGTCGTGATGTGGCAGCTCGGTCGCGAACAGCTGATCGAAGAGCTCCTGCATCTCTGCTTCGGACAGCTTCTGACCCGCCTTGATGGCGGACTTGCACGCGAAGGTGCTGGCGATCCGCTCATGTTGATTCCGGGCGGCGCGCACCAGATCCGACCCGTGCGTCAGCTCGTGGATCATCTCCCGGAATGCCCGCTCGGCGTCGAAGTATCGGTGCGGGTTCGGGACCGCATGCACAATGACGGTATCCCCCCCGAAGCCCTCCACCTCGAACCCCGCCCGGGACAGGAGTCCCCCGAGGTCCTCGACCATGGCGACCTCCGGGGCGGTCAGCTTCAGCGTCAGCGGAAAAAGCAGGCGCTGACTCTCCTGCCCGCCTGCTTCGAACCCGTCCATGAGGCGCTGGAAGAGGATTCGCTCATGCGCCGCGTGCTGATCGACGATGAGAACACCGTCCCGGGTCTCCGCGAAGACGTACATGTCGAGCACTTGCCAGAGCCTCGGCTTTCTCGCCCCGGGCTCCGGGAGTGGCTGCGCGCGGCTCGTACGCCCCACCGCCCCGTCCCGGTAGTCGGCGTCCGCTCCTCGCGTACCGTCACCGTCCGACCCGTCGGCCGATTCGTCGTCCGCGGCCGGTACGAAGAGCGCCATCTGGGAGTCGACCGACGTCCGGGGCGGTGTCGCGCCCTGCCCTGACCCGACCTCGCGAACCGCCATCGGGGGGGCACCCATCGGGCGATCGAACGTCGCGGAGCTCGCTTCGTCGTCGAGCGCGGCCCGTACCGCACGCTCGATCAGCTCTTCGACTCGGTTGGAGTCGCGGAATCGAACCTCGGACTTCGCGGGATGCACGTTGACGTCGACTTGGTCCCCAGGCACCTGCAGGTACAGAAACAACCACGGCCTCACGCCCTGCGGAATGGTCGTGCGGTACCCTCTCTCCACCGCGCGCACGAGCGCGGGTGACCGGAACGGACGCCCGTTCACGAACAGGTGGCTTCGCCGGACACCCGGCCGCGCGGCGTCCGGGCGCTGGACGAGACCGGCCACGCGGAGGCCGTCTCGCTCTCCAGACGCGGTGATCAGCGTCCCGGCGTGCTCGAGCCCCCAGACCTGCGCGACGCGCCCGGCCGCGTCGTCCGCGGCGGGCAGATCCAGCAGTACGCGCTCGTCCGACGTGAGCATGAACGCTACCCTTGGATTCGCAAGAGCAAGGGCGGTCACCACTTCATTGACGGCCCGCGTCTCAGCGCTCACGGACTTCAAGAAACGGGCCCTCACGGGCGCGTTGTAGAAGAGGTTGCGCGCCTCTACGGTCGTCCCCCGTCTCCGGGCGAAGTCGGACACGTCACTGATGCCTCCGGCATTCACCTGCACGCGTGTTCCGGCGTCGCCCTCCCCGTCCCACGTCTCGATGGACATGCGCGAAACGGCCGCGATCGACGGCATCGCCTCGCCACGGAATCCGAAGGTCGGCACCCCCGCGAGGTCATCGGCTGACTCGATCTTGCTCGTCGCGTGTCGATCGAGGCACAGCAGCGCGTCTTCCCGCCCCATACCGATCCCGTCGTCACTCACACGTATCCGACGCTTGCCCCCTCGTTCGATCGCGACGTCGACGCGCGTAGCGTGCGCGTCCAGAGCGTTCTCAACGAGTTCCTTTACAGCGGAGGCGGGCCTCTCCACCGCCTCTCCAGCCGCGATCTGGTTCGCCACGGCGTCCGGCAGGATCTGGATTGTGCGGCTCATGGCCCCGATACCCCATAGAACCGGCACGCGTTCTGGGTCGACACCCGTGCCACGTCCTCCACCGGTCGATCCAGGAGGAGAGCTACTGCCGCCGCAACGTGCACCACGTTCGCCGGTTCGTTGCGTCGGCCCCGCAGGGGAACCGGCGCGAGATACGGAGCATCGGTTTCGATCAGCAGTCGATCCTTCGGGACCGCGCGCAGCAGCTCTGCGGCGTCGAACGACTTGAAGGACGAGATCCCGGACGCCGAAACGTACCAATCGGCGTCCATCGCGGCAGCAAACGCCAGTTCACCCCCGGTAAAGCAATGCAGGACCCCGAGCGTTCCGGCAGGCGCCCCGCGGACGGCCGCCGCGATGTCCTCGTCGGCCTCGCGAGCGTGGACCACCACCGGCAGCCCGAGTTCAAAGCCGAGGGCTAGGTGGGCGTCGAACGAGGCTCGCTGCTTCGCCCGGGGCGCATTGTCGTAGAAATAGTCGAGGCCGGTCTCACCGATCGCCACGACATCGGAACGACTGGTCGCGATCTCGCGGACGCGGTCGAGATCCCCCGGTGCGGCCTCGCCGACCGCGTGCGGGTGCACCCCCGCCGTGCTGTAGACACCCTCGCGGCCAGCCGCGAGATCCGCCGCCCGGACGGCATCGTCCGCGCTCGAGGCGATCAGCGTCAGTCGGGTGACACCGGCCTCACGGGCCCTACGAAACACCGCCTCCCGGTCGTCCCGGAAGGCGGTGTCAGTCAGATGGCAGTGGCTGTCGAAATACTCGATCACACCGTCGCGGGCTGAGGGCGTTCCTTCTTTCGGTCGGCATTTCCCACACCCCACCGCTTCTGAATCTCGATGAGCGCAGGCGACGCCACGAAGATGGAGGAGTACGTACCGATGACGACACCCAGAATCAGAACGATCGTGAAGTCGCGAATGACAGCACCGCCCAGTACGAGCAACGCGGTCAGCACCGCGAGCGTCGTACCAGAGGTAAGCACCGTGCGCGGGAGCGTCTCATTGATCGAGGCGTTCACCAGGTCGACCGGGTCCCGCTTTCGGGCGCCCTTGGCCTGCATGTTCTCCCGCACGCGGTCGAACACGACGATCGTATCGTTCAGCGAGTACCCGAGGATCGTGAGAATCGCAGCCACGGTCGGCAGGGCGATTTCGACCCGGAAGAGCGCCAGGAAGCCCAGCGTGATCAGGATGTCGTGCGCCGTCGCGATCACGGCTGCGAGGCCGAACCGCATCTCGAAGCGGAACGCGAGGTACAACAGCGTCAGAATGAACGAGAACAGGACGGCCTGAAGCGCCTTGGTCTGCAACTCGGCACCGACCTTGGCCCCGACGAGTTCGGTCCGAACTACCTCGACGCCACTGTTCGGGAGATTCGCAGAAACGCTGGCCTCAAGGGCCTCCGCGACCTCCGTGATCGATGCGTCCTCCGCGAGCGGCGCACGGATCACGAATTCGTTGTCCGATCCGAACTGGGTGATCGGAGGCGCCTGAGCACCACCGAGGGCGTCTCGCAGTTCACCCGCCGTGACCGGCTGTTCGAAGCGCACCTGCACCAGCGATCCGCCGACGAAGTCGACGCCATAATTCTGCCAACTGCCGAGCGCGCTGATGTTCATGATCATCGCGCCGATGCCGATGGCCAGCACGACACCCGAAACCACGTACGCCTTCCGTCGCGCCTCGATGAAGCGGTACTGCGCTTTGTTGAAGAGTCTCATGATCTCGGCTCAGATGCTGATCGGATCCGACGCCTTCTTCCTCGACAGATACGCCAGGAAGAAGGAGCGGGTCACGAAGAGTGCGGAGAAGAACGACGCCACGATTCCGATGGAGAGCGTCACGGCAAAGCCCTGGACGGGGCCCGTTCCGAACTGGAACAGAATCAAGGCCGTGATGAGCGTCGTGATGTTGGCGTCGACAATGGCGGACAGTGCATGCTGGAATCCTTCGTCCACGGCCGTGCGCGTCGCTCGACCGTGGTCGAGCTCCTCTCGAATGCGTTCAAAGATCAGGACGTTGGCATCCACGGCCATGCCAATGGAGAGAATCAGTCCCGCGATCCCAGGCACCGTCAACGTGGCGTTGAGGCCCGCCAGCCCGCCCAGTACGAGCAGGACGTAGACAGCGAGCGCCCCGACAGCGAGGAATCCGGCCGCGCCGTAATACGCGATCATGATCACGACGACGAGACCAATCCCGACCAGCCCCGCGATACGACCCTGGTCGATCGAATCCTGGCCGAGCGACGGACCTACCGTCCGCTCCTCGACGATGTTGATTCGAGCCGGAAGCGCACCCGCGCGGAGGACCAGCGCAAGATCTCGCGCCTCCTCGAGGGGGGTACCCTGCCCCATCTCAATCTGCCCCCGCGCACCGATCCGATCTCGGATCACCGGCGCACTCATCACCTCGTTGTCGAGCACGATCGCGAGGTAGTTGCCGATATTTGCGCCCGAGAAGCGAGCGAACTGCCGACCACCGGCGCGTGAGAACTCGAACTGGACCTGCGACTGGTTGAACTGCGGGTCACGCATCGCGGTCGCGTCTTCGAGTTCTGCCCCCGTCAGGAACGAGTCCTCCTCGAGGACGTAGAGGCGGTAGAACGTCTGCGCCCCCTGCCCGACCAGCTCGGAGCCCCAGAGCATGATCTGGTCTCGCGGGAACGCGCGCTCCACCTCGGACATGGCCAGGAACATGTCGGCGACCGGACGATCCGCCGTAGCCACCAGGTACGTACCCTCGATATCGCCGACGAGCAGGAGTGACGAGAACGGCCGGAGTGCGTTTTCTTCCGCCTCGATCGAATCCGCCACCGCAGCGGCGGCACTGTCCGCGGCGGCCGCGGCGCTGTCGACCGTGGTCGTGTCCGCTCCGAAGAGGAGATTCTCGAGATTGCTCGTCTCCTCCTGCAACACCGCCCGACCCAGCGCGGTGATCGAGTCCACGCCGAGCGACGCGACGATCGCGCGGTCGATCCGACGAAGCGCGCCATCCATGTCGGACGTCGGGAGCACCTTCTTGAACTCGAGGAAGGCGTTCCTCTGCACGATTCCCTTGGCCTGCTCCTCGTCGTCGATCCCGGCCAACTCAACGATGAGCCGCTCCCCGCCAACCTTCTGGATGAGGGGCTCCTCGACACCGAATTCATCGATGCGGGTGCGGATGATCCGGTCGACCCGGTCGATCATGTCCGACTTGGCCTCGGCAGTCATCGTGCCGTCGGGATCATCGACCTCGAGGACCAGGTGCATGCCGCCCTGAAGGTCGAGGCCGAGCTTGAGCCACTGGCCGGTTTCGGTCTTGTGTGCGTAGAGCTGCCAACCGGCCGTCATGACGACGATCGCGACGGTGATCAGACGGCCCCGAAGAGACTTGAACATGGATGCGAGGGGTTCAACGAAAAAATGGCCCGGAACGGGCCTTCGGGCCGGGTTCAGAGCCCAAAAAAGGACAGCCTGTAAAGCTGCCCCACCCCCTGAGACGTGTCAATTGGAATCTCGGGAGACAATGGGCGCGAGATCGTAGTATACGTGGAGCCCGGGGGTCGATGTTCCGTTCAACCGCAGGGATGGCCGCGGAGAGACTCAGAAGTAGAGCAGTGTCCCCATCCGAAACGACCAGACCGGGTCCCCGGTCGCAGGGGCATACCAGTCGAGATTCAGGGTAATCCGCGTCCTTTCGTGAAGGTAGGCCGCGATACCGGGCGTGAGCAGGACACCCCCGTCGTCATCGACGTTGTCGTCCGGATCACTCAGACTGACACGAAGCATTGGCGCCACGCCCTCAATCCGACCTCCGTCGGTGAGCAAGTGAATCGACGCCTGGAGCTGACCGGTGATGAAACGCCCGGGCTCCGTGGCTCCGACCACGCCCCCGGTCTGCGACTGCCAGTTGTCCCCCGTGAGGACGCCTGCCTGAATCAGGAGTCCATCCCGGTACGTCCCGAACTCGAAGTCCGGCCCCCAGACCCTCGCGTACCGGGTCGCGCCCGACGGATCCACGTAGTCCTTGTACGACCCATTCATCCCGACCTGAAGCCCTTCAGACAACTGCACCCAGACCCGGGTCGCCGTGGACTTACCGTCGTTCTCGTCCGTGGCCCCGAATCGAGTTCCGTTCGTGAGGCTCGCGGTGTATCCGAGCGAGCCGATTCGTCCGTCGACCCGAAGCCCGGTATCACGGTTTACCAGAAGAAGACGTTGGGTCAGGCTCGTGTAGGAGCATATGGACCCGACGCCGGTGCACCCGGAGTACCCGGGCACCCGACCCGATCGCTCCAGGAACAGGTAGTCCGCGATACTCTCGAGCTCGAACAGGTCGAAGGATCGCTTGAATCGCCCGAAGGAGAGCGCGAAGGCCGGGTGGAATGCGAATCGGACGCTGGCGTCGAACACCGTCGACGTGGCCATGTCCGTAATGAACCGGCCGGACAGGAACTCGTCGTGCGTGACGTCGACGATCAGCCATGCCCGACGGATGGAGAACAGGTCCGGCACATCGGTCGACGATGCGCTCGCATGCAGATCGATCTGACCGCCCACTCGAAGCGACGCACCGCGCGCACTCAGCTCGATCTGCCCCGATGCGCCCGGAGCGAAGATCAGGGCGGCCCCAAGAGCGCATCCGGACGCCCACCCCGACAGCCACCGCCCGAAGCGGAGTGTCATCCCAGTTACAGCGCCCGTCGCGTCACGGCGTGCACGCGCGCCATGAATCGCGCCGCGTCCACCGACTTGTCCACGTAGTCGTCCGCTCCCGCCTCCAGAAGCTCCGCCTCCAGCGCATCACTTCCGGTCGCAGTCCGGATCAGGACCGGGAGAGCCGACGTATCGACCGAGCCGCGGATCTGGTTCAGCACCTCGCGCCCGTCGAGGCCCGGCATGGCCAGGTCGAGGACGACGAGCTTGTAGTCCTGATCGATCTTGAGCATGTCCAGCGCCGTATGACCATCCTCGGCCTCGTCCACCTCGAAGCCGTCTTTCTCGAGCAGCGCCCGCATCATCAGGCGCGCCTCCTCCGCGTCGTCGACGATCAGGATACGCGGCGGCCCCACCGCACCTCCGTCCTCACCCGTGGCGAGATCCTGGCCGAGTACCCGCTCCACCTCCGCCAGCGTCGTGTCGCCGGACGCGACCCAGTCGATTCCGACGGCATGGAGGGTCCGCATGCCACCTTGAATCGCCACGCGATGCAGTGTCGCCCAACCCTTTCGTTGTTCGATGGCCTGAGTGAATCGCGGAGTCCCGACCATGACTTCATTGACGGGGAGCCGGCCCCGATAGCCCGTGAAGCCGCACTCGGTGCACCCCACAGCTCGTACCACGGGAGCCTGCCCGTGGCGCGCCGCCAGCGCCTCCTCCTCCTCCGTGAGCTGACCGTTCACGGATTCCGCACAGTTCGCGCACACTCGGCGAAGGAGCCGCTGCGCGATGGCGCCGCGCAGCACCTGCGAGATCGTCGTGAACTGCAGCCCCATGTCTGCCAACCGGGCGACCGCGGCAACCGCGTCATTGGCGTGAACCGTCGTGAGCACCAGGTGGCCCGTCATCGCGGCCTGGGCCGCGGTAACCGCGGTCTCCCTGTCGCGGATCTCCCCGACGAGGATCACGTCGGGATCCTGCCGAAGCATCGCCCGAAGTGCGGACGCGAAGGTCATGCCCTGCTTCGTCTGCACCTGCGTCTGCGTCACGCCGGGGAGCTCGTACTCGATCGGATCCTCGACGGTCATGATGTTGACTTTGCCGTCGGCGAGCTCGCGCAGAGCCCCGTACAGGGTCGTGGTCTTACCGGACCCGGTCGGCCCGGTGACGACCACGATCCCGTCTCGGTTCGTGAGCAGATCCCGGAGGCGCTCGAGCTCCGGCCCGGGGATTTCCAGATCGTCGAGCGACATGGAGCTGCTCGAGTCGAGAATCCTGATTACGCACTTCTCCGCGCCACCCGCCGGGATCGTGGACACCCGCAGGTCATATCCACGCGTTTTCACCTGAACCCGGGCCTTGCCGTCCTGAGGACGTAACCGATCCGCGATATCCAGCTTCGCGAGCACCTTCACACGCGAGATGATCCTGTTGAGGGCCGCCATCGGGAGGTCCATGTGCTTGCGCAGCACACCATCGACCCGATATCGGACGGCTCCGAGCCGCCGGCCGGGTTCGATGTGGATGTCACTGGCACCGGACATGATCGCATCACGGATGATGAGGTTCGTGAGTTTGACGACCGGCGTGGCCGACACCTCATCCTCGGAGATCGATTCAGGGCCGATCTCTTCGACGAGTCTGACCGCGTCCTCGTCGACGTCCCCCAGTCCCCCGAGGAGCGTTTCCACCGCGCGCTCCGGGGAGAAGCGCTCGTCGAGGGCGTCCTGAATGACACCGGGCGCGGCAACCTCGAAGCGCAGCGTGCGACCGGTGCTGAAGCCGAGGGCGCGCTCGGCCTCCACGTTGGTGGGATCGCACGTGGCGACCACGAACGTCCGCTCGTCTTCCGCCAGCGGGAACACGCGGTGTTTGCGTGCCATCGTTTCGGGAATGAGCATGGCCGCGTTCGGGTCCGCCCGGCTCAGATCAGCCACCTCCAGGCGGAAGTACGCAGCAACAAGTCCCGCCAGCTCTTCATCATTGAACTCGAACCACTTCGCCACGACAGACCACGCATCGGCCGCGGCCGCGGCCGCGGAGATCTCAGGCCGCTCGTGCGTCCCCTCGCTGGCCCGCTCCGCGATTCGAACCAACCAGTGTACGGCCCCGGAGGGAGGATTCATCGATCCCGCACCGACGGCGGCCGCTTGGCGTGTTTCTCCCGGTACATCGCCGCGTCGGCGTCGGCGACCAGGTCCTCCAGCCGCACTCGGGGATCATCGTCATGACGTGTCATCCCGATGCTGATGGAAAGCTCGAAGGGCTCGGGACTGCTTTCGTTGAAGTCTTCCACGCGCTCCCGAAGACGCTCGACGAGGAGCTCGGCGCTCTCGTCCGCCGCCTCCAAAGCGAGGACACCAAACTCGTCGCCTCCGAGTCTCGCGATAATGTCCGAACGTCGGAACGTGGCGCGGAGAATGTCTGCGACTTTGATGAGGGCTCGATCGCCGACGTCGTGCCCGAGCGAGTCGTTGATTGCCTTGAATCGATCCAGGTCGACGTACACCATCGTCACGCCCCGTCCCGTACGACGCGCGAGCTTGAGGTACTGCTCCCCCAGATCCGCGAAACCCCGTCTGTTGTAGAGCCCCGTGAGGTCATCGATCAACGACAGACTTCGGAGCGCTGAAAAGAGACGATGGCGCTCGATCGCGTGCCGAACGGATCGTACGAGCATGGGCAGGCCGAACTCGCCTTTCACGAGGTAGTCCTGGGCCCCGGACTGCACCGTAGACACCGCCGCCGCCTCATCGGCATCATCCGATATGACGATGATCGGTACATCGGGCGCGAACGCGTACGCCCGGTCGAACGTGACCATGCCCTGACTGTCCGGTAGCTCGAGCGACAGTAGCACCGCATCCAGACCACCCAGCGTCAACCTCGCCAGGGCCTGACTGAGCTCCCCGACCCACTCGATATCGAGTGCGCCATCGAACTCGTTGCCCAGAGACTCCTGCAGCTGGCCGAGGAAGGTCTCGTCGGCGTCAACGAGCAGTACCTTGATCGAACGTTGCTGCAAGAACGCCGCTCCCCGGGTAAGGTCCGCACGAATGTGGATGTGGGCGTCCGTGTGCGTGGATCGCCGACACGTGACCGGGAAAAGGTAACGCACCGGCGCATCCTAAGACCACAGGAAGGCGGCGGTTCCCCGCTGCGATCGTGGGACCCGCGCGCACGTCAGGACCTCATGGCCTGTGCACTCCCTATATCCGCCAAGTCACCAGCCTCGGTGAGTCTGCAGCTGCTGGCCCGACGGCTCGCCTGACCGAAGATCGGACATCTGACGTACGCCACGTCGTCGAGGGGTTCGACGATCACGTTGCCAGTCAGATCGAACGTGCTCGACCGGAGCCGGCGGGCTGATTACCGACCCGTCCCCCCACGTCCCGTCACCCTCCGGCCGAGCACACCCTTCGATCTGGTTGCCTCTTACTCTTCGGAAGAGACGTGCCAAAAGTTTCGTGTTCGGGCACCGCTACCTCATCG
>Ga0181579_10000188_pt1 | contig 46483 bp, 48 predicted proteins | sample 071ome_24_FD_132996 | JGI IMG/M metagenome (GOLD analysis project Ga0181579, IMG submission 132996) | Coastal salt marsh microbial communities from the Groves Creek Marsh, Skidaway Island, Georgia - 071402CT metaG (megahit assembly) | ecosystem: Environmental > Aquatic > Marine > Intertidal...
ACGGCTTGCGCCACCGTATTGGGAATGTCGTGAAACTTCAGATCGAGGAACAGCGGCATGCCGAGGGCCGCGACTTTTTTCGCACCCTGTGGGCCGTTGGCGGTAAAGAACTCCTTGCCGATTTTGACCCCGCCGACGAGACCCTTGAGTTTGCGCGCCAACGTCGTTGCGGTTTTGACGTCGTCGGTGTCGAGCGCCACCAAGATACGTTCATGGGGTTTCAGTGCGGTCATGCAGCGGGCCGTTCGAGTCCAAAAAGCAGATCGATGGTTTAAAACATTCTTGAATCCGTCTCATGAGTGAGGCGGTTCTGATCCGGCTTTATCGACTGTTTTGACTCTTCACGCAAGGCGGCCAATTCGCTACGCACCCGCACCGTTTCGCGTTCAGCGGCACGGGCCCGGCTGCGTTGGCGTGCATTGCCCCACCACGCGACAAGACCGCCTATCACGAAACCGAGCAGCAAACTCGCCAAAACGATCCCGAAGACCGGCAGTTCGACGATAAACCCGAACGGCCAGAAATCGACCGGGGTCACGGCACGGTTGGAGACGGAAAAAACGATGGCCGCAGCGGCGAGCGGCAACATCACGATCCAGGAAAGCCAGCGCATGGCCGAATTTTCCTTATAATAGAAGAGACTAGTTATTCAGCTTATCGCGCAGCTGCTTGCCGGTTTTAAAATACGGAATGTACTTGGATTCGACCTGGACCGCTTCACCGGTGCGCGGATTGCGCCCGACCCGCGAGCCCCGCTCCTTGACCGAAAAAGCGCCGAAGCCGCGTAATTCGACCCGATCGCCACGCGCCAACGCAGACGTGATTTCATCGAAGATCGTACTGACAATCCGCTCGACATCCCGTTGGTATAAATGGGAATTTTGTTCTGCGAGCTTGGCAATCAGTTCAGATTTTGTCATGACCCCCGTTTCCCTTTGCGCAAGTAGGGCACGTGCACCAAACACTTAAGTAAGCGTCCTTATGATAACGCTTTTCTAACATTTTGAAACAACGTGCCTTTCCATCCTCGTTTTGTTTTATTTCATTTTCTCGTCTGGCGGTTCAGGCCTGCCGCCAAACGGGCTGTATCAATATCAGCGAAGCTCAGGGTGCCAAACCGAGATCGGGCCGTCAAGTCTAAGTCTTTCAGAAAACACGATTTTTCCAACAATACCGCCTAATAATTCACGCCACTTTTCGCTTAAAGGCGCCACCCCGACGTCGCGAACCGGAAGTTTTTGGGGAATTTTGCGTTTTTCGGCAAGCCATTGCCGAGCCGCCGCCTCGCCGCCGAGGCTGTCTAAAAGCCCGTTTTTCAAGGCCTGACGGCCGGTATAGACGCGCCCGTCGGCCAGTTTTTTAGCCTTGGCATCATAGAATTGACGCCGCTCTTTCACCAAACCAACGAACATCTCATAGAGATCCAGCACCACATCGCGGATCGCCGTGCGGGCTTGATCGGAGAACGGCTCCATCGGGTTCGGCTGCGCTTTCAGCCGCCCGCTCTTAACGGACTCCGGTTTGACGCCGATTTTTTCGAGCAGTTTGGTCACATCCGCGGTCTGCATTAAGACGCCGATGGAACCGGTGATCGAGCCGGCGTGTGCAAAGATGCGATCGGTAGCAATAGCAACCATATAAGCCGCCGAGGTTGCCGTTTCCCCCATGACGGCGACGACCGGTTTCTTTTTCGCGAATTTCCGGACGCTATGGTAAAGCGCCTCGCCGCCGACGACGGTCCCGCCGGGGCTGTTAATCCGAATGATCAACGCCTTAACGTTGTCATCTGAAGTGAGCTCCTTAAGTAACGCGTGACGGTCTTGGTCGTCGTAAATAATGCCCTGGACGGCCAGACGGGCAACATAATCGCGCGCGACAAGCGGTTCGTCCCGCGCGGCGGCAACGACGATGATCCCGATCACGGCAACCACGGCGGCAATACGCCAAAACGTCAGGCGTCTTTTAAGCCGCCGCCGGTCGACAATGTGATCCGTCTCTGCTGACATCGCGCATCCACCCTGCCGTTATGTGATCAAGGGTTCCGAAACGAGGCCGGGATTACTCCTTTTTCTCAGCCTCATCCTGATCGGCCCCAGCGCCGTTCGCTTCATCGCTGGCGGCCCGTTTTTCTTCAATCGCCGCACCGAGAATATCACCGAGGCTGGCGCCCGAGCTGGATGACCCATATTCGGACATCGCCTGCTTTTCCTGCTCGACTTCAAGTTGCTTGATCGAGAGGGTTAACTTGCGGCTGGCGGTGTCGATTTGCGTGATCTTCGCATCGACTTTTTCGTCTGCCGCAAACCGGTCGGGACGCTGCTCGCTCCGGTCGCGCGACAGTTCTGCCCGGCGAATAAATCCGGTCAAGCCTTCGCCAACCTGCACTTCGATGCCGGTGTTGGTCACTGCCGTCACCGTACACGTCACGACACTGCCTTTTTTCAGGTTATCGATGCCGCTCTCGAACGGATCGTCGCTCAGTTGTTTAATACCGAGGCTGATGCGTTCTTTTTCGACATCGATATCAAGAACCTTGGCTTTAACCGACGTGCCTTTTTCATAGTCTTTGAGCGCTTCTTCGCCGGCTTTCTCCCACGACAGATCGGATAAATGAGCCATGCCGTCGATCTCGCCGGGCAAGCCGACGAACAAGCCGAATTCGGTGATGTTTTTGATCTCGCCTTCAACCTCGGCGCCGACCGGATATTGTTCGGCAAAGGCCTGCCAGGGATTGGCTTGGCATTGCTTGAGGCCGAGGCTGATCCGGCGCTTATCGGAATCCACATCCAGCACCATGACTTCCACTTCCTGGCTGGTGGAAACTAATTTGCCGGGATGGGCGTTCTTTTTGGTCCAGCTCATTTCCGAAACGTGCACCAAGCCTTCGACGCCGGCTTCAAGCTCAACAAACGCACCGTAATCGGTGATGTTGGTCACCCGGCCCGTGAACTTGGCGTTGACCGGGAACTTCGCTTCGACGCCCTGCCACGGATCGTCCTCGAGCTGTTTCATGCCGAGAGAGATGCGTTGCGTATCTGAGTTGAAACGAATGACCTGCACTTTGACGGTTTGCCCGACCTGCAGCGCCTCGCTCGGATGATTGATCCGGCGCCAGGCAATATCGGTCACATGCAGCAAGCCGTCAACGCCGCCGAGATCGACGAATGCACCGTAATCGGTGATGTTCTTGACGACCCCTTCGAGGACCTGACCTTCGGACAGGTTCGAAATCAGCTCGGTGCGGGCTTCGGCGCGGGTTTCTTCCAACACGGCACGGCGCGAAACGACAATATTATTGCGCGCACGGTCCATCTTGAGAATTTGGAACGGTTGCGGCGAGCCCATCAACGGGCTGATGTCGCGCACCGGACGAATGTCGACTTGGCTGCCCGGCAAGAACGCCACGGCGCCGGCAAGGTCGACGATGAAGCCGCCTTTGACTCGGCCGAAAATAACTCCGTTGACCCGCTCGCCTTTCTTCAAGGCCAGCTCCAACTCGGCCCAGGCTTCCTCGCGGCGCGCTTTTTCGCGGCTCAGACGGACGATGCCGTCTTTGTCCTCGAAGCGTTCGACAAAAATGTCGATACGGTCGCCGATACTGGGCGATGCTTTTTCAGCCGGTGTTTCAAATTCTTTTAAGGGAACGCGGCCTTCCGATTTCAAACCGACATCGACCACGACGACATCGCTGTCGATGGCGATAATGGTCCCTTTGACCACTTGGCCTTCGAATGTATCCGCTTCGCCTAAGGTTTCGTTGAGAAGGTCTTCGAAATTTTCTCCAGTGGAGAATTCAGCCGCATTGGCGGCCTCTTGAGTCGCTGTGCTCATCTATAGTTTCCTCATCATTTACGTTTCGGGCCAACCGGTTGGTTCCGGTGGTCTTGCCACATTAAAAAAATAACTCTGATCGCTGCGTTCGATCGCCGCTTACCCAGAGCGGGTCTGCTGTTGGATATAGTCCAATGCCGCGGCGAAAACCGCATCGGCATCCAGATCACTGGTATCGAGGACAAACGCATCGTCCGCCAGGACCAGTGGTGAAACGTCCCGCCCTGAATCGCGGGCGTCCCGTTCCTTCATATCCTGCAGAACGCGGGCATGTATAGCTTCCTCGCCGCGCTCCTGCAACTCCTTAAGTCGGCGTTCGGCGCGCACCTCCACGCTGGCCGTCACGAACAGCTTGGCGTCGGCCTCCGGACAGACCACGGTGCCGATATCCCGGCCGTCCAGAACGACGCCGTTTTTACCGGTCGGCGGGTTTGCCGCAAATGAGCGCTGAAAGGCCAAAAGGGCCGCGCGCACCGCCGGAATGGCGGAAACCTTGGAAGCCGCATTGGCCACATCGTCGGTTCTAAGGGCCGGATTATCGAAATGGGCCGGATCCAGTGCTTGAGCGGCGGCTTCCGCCAATTCGGGGTTTTCCGGATCGTCGCCCTTTTCGAGCAGCTGATAACCGACGGCCCGGTACAACAAGCCGGTATCCAAATAAGCGAGCCCCAAGTGCTCGGCGACGCGGCGCGCCAATGTTCCTTTTCCGGCCGCCGCCGGCCCGTCGATCGCGATAATCATGGTGCTGCTCCGATATCGGCGCCAATCCCGGTCATCAAATCCGTAAACTCGGGAAAGCTGGTTGCAATGGGGGCGGAGTCATCAATACGGACCGGTTGATCCGTGACCAGGCCCAAAACCAGAAACGCCATGGCAATGCGGTGATCCCATTCGGTGGCGATGGCGGCAGTGCCTTGCAAGCCTTGCGGCGGTTTGCCATTGCCGTGAATAATAAGACTGTCCTCGCCTTCTTCCAAATCAACCCCGCAAGCCGTGAGCCCTTTGGCCATGACGGCGAGCCGGTCGCTTTCCTTGACCCGCAATTCGGCCAACCCGGTCATAGTGGTGGTACCATCGGCACACGCCGCCGCCACGGCGAGAATGGGAAACTCGTCGATCATTTTGGGCACCCGTTCGGACGGCACGGCAACACCTTTCAGGCCGCCGGCGGTCACTTTTAAATCGCCGACCGGCTCACCGGCCATGTCTTGGCTGTTTTCGGTTTTAATCGCAGCCCCCATGTCGAGCAGCGTATCGAGCAAACCGGTGCGCAACAGATTAAGACCGACATTTTTTAGCGTAACGGATGAACCCGGTGCCAGTAGCGCAGCAACCAACGGAAACGCCGCCGAGGAAATATCCGCCGGCACGGGAATCTCCTTGCCGGTTAATTCCGGCTGGCCGGTAAGCGTGATGGCGCGCCCGCCGCCGGATAAATCTTCGACATCAATCTCGGCACCGAAATAGCGCAGCATTTTTTCCGTGTGGTCGCGCGTCGGTTGCGGCTCGATCACCGTCGTCTTGCCGGGCGTGTTCAAGGCCGCCAAAAGAACGGCCGACTTCACTTGCGCCGAGGCGACCGGCAGTTCGTACGTGATGGGAATGGGATGGGCCGTGCCGGACACGGTCACCGGCAGCAGGCCGCCGTCGCGGGAATCAAAACCGGCGCCGAACTGTTCGAGCGGTGTCATCACCCGGTTCATCGGGCGGCGGCGCAAAGAGTCATCACCGGTGATCACGCTTTTGATGGGTTGTGTCGCAAGCAGCCCCATCAACAACCGTGAACCGGTACCTGAGTTGCCGAGATCAAGAACGTTTTGCGCTTCGATCAGCCCGCCGGCACCACGACCATCGATCAGCCAAGCCCGCTTGCCGCCGGCATCGCTGCATTCAATGGGAATGCCCAATTGACGTAGCGCATCAGCCGTCGCCATAACGTCTTCGGCCTCCAAGAGACCGGTCACCCGGCTTCGCCCGACGGCGCTGGCGCCCAAGATCAAAGCCCGGTGCGAGATCGATTTGTCCCCGGGCAGGCTGACCGAGCCGGTCAGGGGCGCCGATTTTCGTGAAATCAAGGGTTGCGGTTCGCTCGGCATCTTCAGTCTTTATTACCGGTTAACAAGAGAAACACAGGGGTCCTCATGGGGAAGTCATTCAAAAACCTATTTGTTTTCGGGCACACTGTAAAACGGTTCCGTTCAGAACGATACCCCGCCGGTTAATCTTTACCGGGGCCTTGTCATCGTACCGTCAACACGGCATCATTTTTTCTGTCAAACACTGATTTTTGGTTTTGACAGAGCGCGTGGATCATGGCAATTGGCTTTAGCTTAAAATTCTAATAAGCGGAGAAACGACGGTGCCGAATAAAGATTGGGGAACGAAAAGAACGTGCCCAAGTTGCGGGGCTAAATTTTACGACCTCAAACGCAACCCCATTGAATGCCCGAAGTGCGAATTTACGTTTGAGCCGGAAGCGCCGAAACGGCCCGCACGGGAAATGGCCGCCGCCGCCGCGGCACCCGTATCCGAAAAAGCCAAAGCGTCGGATGAAATTCTCGAGCAATCAAAAGACAGCGATAACGACGAGGATATTGATGTCGATTTGGATGTCGATCTCGATGACGACGACGATGACGACGACGAAGATCAAGGCGTGCTTGAGGACGCCTCTGACCTGGTCGGCGACGATGATGTTCCTTCCGTGAAGGAAAAATCCGGCGATGACTCGGACGACGACCGCTAACCGCGGTTAAGGGCCGAATACCGCCCGCGACGCCTTGCGGGGATTTCTCTTGCCAGTAACCCCGGAACTTCCTTATGTTCCCCCCCGTGAAATAAATACGTATCTTTAAGATGCGTTTCGTGCCGGGACCGGCGACCCAAGCCGCTACCCTGATATAAGGGAACCCGCACACCATAAAGGGGCCGTAGCTCAGTTGGGAGAGCGCTACAATGGCATTGTAGAGGTCAGGGGTTCGATTCCCCTCGGCTCCACCATTTCTCTTAATCTTGAAACTTTTTTAAATCGTCCGGCGTGTCGATGTCCTGCGTCACGCTGTCATCATCCATATCAATTTCAACGACGTGGGCTTGGTGATGAGCGATTAATTTTTTCGCACCCGTATCGCCTGTTAACGCCTGCATCTCGGTGAAATATTTTTGCGGCCACACCACAGGGTTCCCTTGTTGCCCATCAAACACCGGCACGCAAATTTTCTCACTCTTGTGTTTCCCAAATTCAATGACCAAGCGATCGATGTGTTCGACTTTCAGCTTCGGCATATCGCCAAGACAAATGATGGCCCCCAGCGCCGACTGGGGCACCTTCTCAAGGCCACACAATAAAGATGTGCTGAGGCCATCTTCATATCGTCCGTTATGGGTGAACGTGACATCGCACCCTTGAAGGGCTCGATGAATGGCCGACTCCTGATGGCCGGTGACGACAATGATAGAACTCACGCGAGAGGCGCAGACTTGATCAAGCACACGCCGCACAAGGGGTGTCCCGTCAATGGGTGCCAACAGCTTATTCGCTTCCCCCATGCGCGAAGACGTGCCGGCAGCCAGCACGACGGCAACGACACGGGTGTCCGGGTTTGTCACTTTGCCCCGGGTTGGCTTGAGGTTGGTTGGCGCATGACCTGTGTCATTTGAGCGAGAATCGAAATCGCGATTTCTGTCGGCGACAACGCACCGATCGATAAACCAACCGGTCCATGAATGCGCGCGATTTCTTCATCGCTGAGACCCGCTTCCTTCAAGCGCTCGCAACGGCTCGCATGGGTGCGCCGGCTGCCCAGGGCACCGACGTAAAATGCGGGCGAGCGGAGCGCAAACATAATGGCCGGTTCGTCGAACTTCGGATCGTGACTGAGTGTCACGACCGCTGAGCGATGATCGGGTTGCAGTTTTTCCAAGGCCGGTTCCGGCCACTCGTCCATCATGGTCACGCCGGGAAACCGGTCGGCGGTGGCGAACGCGCTACGCGGGTCGATCAGGATCACGTCGTAACCGGCCATCTTCGCCATCGGCGATAACGCCTGCGCGGTATGGACCGCACCGATGATGATCAAACGCAACGGCGGGTTATAGGCGCGCACGAACAAGGTTTTGCCGCCACCCGTTTCGATCGAGCCGCTACGGTCCTGGCGCAAGCGTTCCTGTACGGCTTTCATCGCCTCGTCATCAAGGGCGGCACCGTCGACGACGCCGGTTTCGTTGACCAAGCGTTCTTCGCCGGTTGCAAAATCCGTGACATGCGCCATCGCCTTTTTTTCGGCGCGCGCCTTCAACAAGGTATCCAGATATGCCCTTTTCATTGCGGCTTATTCACTCATTTATTGATTTCGGTTTATTTCAACGGCTCGACGAAAACGTGAACTTCGCCGCCGCAGGAGAGGCCGACTTCCCAGGCCATATCATCGGTGACGCCGAATTCCATCAATTCGGGCTTGCCCTCTTTAATGACACTCTTGGCCTGATCGATGACCGCCCCTTCGATGCAGCCGCCGGAGACGGACCCCACCATGGTGCCCTCATCATTCACCGCCAATTGACTGCCGACAGGCCGCGGTGAAGACCCCCAGGTCTTGACCACGGTCGCGAGCGCCACGCCATGGCCTTCGTCTTGCCACGCCGCCGCTTGGGTCAACACATCATCCAGATCAGTCGTCATTGTCTGCCGGCTCCTCATATTCAAAAACGCGAATACACATTTAACAATATAACTGTAACGTAGAAATTGACGAAAATCACCTAAACACGATTGCCAAGCTTACCGTAAGGTGGATAAAGTCATTCTTAACAAAAATACAAGCCTAATTCAGACATTTCGGGAAATATCACCATGGGACAATTCGGAATCGGCCAGCCGGTTCGGCGCAAAGAAGACGTTCACTTCGTCACCGGCCAAGGCTGCTACAACGACGATGTTAATCTTGAGGGCCAAGCGCAAGTTCAGTTTTTGCGCTCACCCCATGCGCATGCGGAAATCGTATCCATCGACACGTCAGAGGCCGAGAAAGCACCCGGCGTCATCGCTATTTTTACCGGCAAGGAAGCCGAAGCCGACGATTTTCCCGTTTTGTACTGCCTCGCTAATATTAAAGCGAGAAGCGGCAAACCGATGTTTTCGCCGGGCCGCACGGCGCTTTGTACCGATAGGGTCCGCTTCGTCGGCGATCTTGTCGCCATGGTCGTTGCCGAAACCATCGATCAAGCCAAGGATGCGATTGAACTCATTGAGGTCGAGTACAACGAACTGCCGTCCAACACCGACACGGCGACAGCTGCGAGCCCGGATACCCCGCAAATTTGGCCCGATGCCGAAAACAACACCGTCGCGTTTTACGAAAACGACGACCCGGCAAAAGTCGATGCCATTTTCGAAAAAGCCTACAAAGTGGCTAAAGTCGATGTGGTCAACCCGCGCGTCATGGGCTCACCCATGGAACCCCGTTCGGCACTCTCGACCTACGATGAGGAAAAGGATCTCGTCACGTTGCACAAACCATCACAAGGCGTGCACCGGACATGGGGAAACATCGTCAAGCATTTGCCGAAGCTCGATAAAGAAAACATCCGCATTGTTTCGCATCATACCGGTGGCGGCTTCGGCCTCAGGACGAAGTCCTATCCGGAAAGCACCCTGATGATTTGGGCGGCTAAACGGCTGAAAAGACCGCTCAAGTGGCGCGGCGACCGCTACGAAACCATGGTGTGCGATACCCATGGCCGCGATCATATCACCCACGGCGAGGTTGCCTTGGACGAACAGGGCAAGATCATGGCCGCGCGAATATATGTGACAGCCAGCGTCGGTGCCTATCCGTTCGAGAACGGACCGGCCGTGCCGACCTTTTCCAGCGGGCGCGTGACGGGCCAAGTGTACGTCATTCCGGCAATCCACCACACGGTTCGCACCGTGATGACCAACAACTCGCCGACCTGCAGCTATCGTGGTGCCGGTCGACCCGAAGCCGCCTACATCATGGAACGCCTGATGGAAGAGATTGCCAACGTGATGGACATTACGCCGGCCGAAGCGCGGCGCCGCAATTTCATTACCCCGGACATGATCCCTTATATCAATAACCAGGGGTTTGAAATCGACTCGGGCCATTTCGAAGAAACCATGGATATGGCCATCGATTTGCACGACTGGAACGGTTTCGAAGCGCGCAAAAAAGAATCCGAAGCCCAGGGAAAAATGCGCGGTATCGGTATCGGTTACTTTATCGAAGCTTCCGGCGGCCAACCCGAGGAAGAGGCCCGCGTGAAGATCGACGAAGACGGCAAGGTTACGCTTTATGTCGGCACGTACTCTCAAGGCCAAGGCCATGCCACCGTGTTCCCGCAGATCATCGCCGATAAGCTCGGTGTCGATTACGATTCAATTGACGTGATCGACGGCGGCGACACCCATGGTGAAGTGCCGTTCGGACGCGGCTCAGGCGGCTCACGCTCATCCATGATGGGCGGCACGGCAACGGCACGTTCGTGCGATGAAGTCATTGTCAAAGGCAAAAAAATCGCCGCTCACAACCTGCAAACCTCGCCGAATAAAATCGAATTCGAAGAGGGTGTGTTTAAAGCCGTCGACAGCGGCGGCACGATGACCATCCTCGAGGTTGCCAAAATCGCCAACGATAAAAGCAAAATTCCCGACGATATCGAGCCGGGCCTGAACGAACGGTATCACTATGACCGGGGCAATGTGCCGACATCCTACAATCACCCCAACGGCTGTCATATCGCCGAAGTGGAAATCGATCCCGCGACCGGCGTGATCGAGGTGGTGAAATACACCGCGGTCGATGATAACGGCGTCGTTCTCAACCCGATGATCGTACACGGCCAAATTCACGGCGGCGTCGTGCAAGGCCTCGGCCAGGCATTGTTTGAGCGCACGACCTACGATCCCGAAAACGGCCAGATCATTACGGGATCGTTCCTCGATTACGCGATGCCGAAAGCCAAACATGTCCCGGACTTGGTCGCGGCGAATAACGAAAACGCGCCGTGCCCGGTTAACGAACTCGGCGTCAAAGGGGCCGGCGAAGGCGGCTGCTGCGGCGCGCCACCGGCGATTGTGAATGCGACGTTGAATGCGCTTAAACCGCTCGGCATCACCCATGTCGACATGCCGTTGGATTCCGAAAAAATCTGGCGCTTGATCCAAAACGCTAAATCCGCCGCGGCGGCAGAATAATAATAAGGGGGAAAACATGAGCATCACCGTCAACATGACCGTAAACGGCAAGAAAGTTTCCGGCGACGTGGAGCCGCGCACCTTGCTCGTCCATTTTATCCGCGAACACTTAAAACTCACCGGCACCCATGTCGCCTGCGACACCAGCCAATGCGGCGCCTGTACTGTGCACGTCGACGGCAAGGCCGTGAAATCCTGCACCATGCTGGCTGTACAAGCCGAAGGAGCGGACGTCACCACCATTGAAGGCGTCGCCAACGCGGACGGCTCGCTTCATCCGATGCAATTCGCCTTTCAGGACAACCACGGCTTGCAATGCGGCTTCTGCACACCGGGCATGGTGATGATGGCGATCGATATCGGCAAACGCCACGCGAACCCGGATGCCGATACGGTGCGCCATGAACTCGACGGCAACATCTGCCGCTGCACCGGTTATCACAACATCGTTAAAGCGGTCATCGCCGGCGCCAAAGCGATGAACGCATCCAAATAAGGGGCCTAAGCAATGTATAATTTCGACTATCACAAACCGGCTAGCCTCGATGAAGCGTTGGCATTGCTGAAAGACTCCGACGACGCGATGGTGATCTCCGGCGGCATGACATTGCTGCCGACCATGAAACAGCGCCTGGCATCGCCGTCGGCACTCATCGATTTGAGCGGCATCAGCAATCTATCCGGCATTACACTGAGCGGGAATACACTCACCATCGGCGCCATGACGTGTCATGCCGACGTCGCAACCTCTGCCGACGTTCAAAAAGCTATTCCGGCATTATCGCATTTGGCTGGGCACATCGGCGATCCGCAAGTCCGCAACCGGGGCACCATTGGCGGCTCCGTTGCCAATGCCGACCCGGCGGCCGATTATCCGGCGGCGGTTCTCGGCTTAAACGCAACGATCGAAACGAACACGCGAAAAATTGCCGCCGACGATTTCTTCGTCGATTTATTTGAAACCGCCCTGGATGAAGGTGAAATCGTCACCGCCGTTCATTTTGCCGTTCCGGATCAAGCGGGTTACGCCAAGTTTGAAAATCCGGCATCCGGTTACGCCATGGTTGGCGTGATGGTAGCCAAATACGGCAGTGATGTGCGTGTCGCCGTCACCGGCGCCGGCCCCAGCGCGTTCCGGGCCGCTGACATGGAAGCGGCTCTCGCGAAAAACTTTTCGCCCGATGCCTTGGGGGGAATTTCGGTTTCCGCCGATGGCTTAAACAGCGATATGCATGCCAGTGCGGCGTACCGCGCCCACCTCGTTACCGTGATGGCGCAGCGCGCGGTCGCCGCGGCTTAACGTCAACCCGGAGCGCCGCCATGGGGCAATTCGGTATCGGCCAACCAGTTCGGCGCCAGGAAGACATACGCTTTGTCACCGGCCAAGGTTGCTTCACGGACGATTTCAACATCGACGGCCAGGCCTACGTTCAGTTTCTGCGTTCGCCGCACGCGCATGCGGAAATCGTTTCAATCAATACTTCAAGTGCTGAAACCGCGCCTGGTGTTATTGCGGTGTTTACCGGCAAAGAAGCCGAGGCCGACGATTTTCCCGTCCTGCGTTGCAATGCCAAAATACCGTGCAAAGACGGCTGGGAGATGTTTTCACCGCCCCGCCCTGCCCTTTGTACCGATCGGGTCCGCTTCGTCGGCGATCTCATGGCAATGGTGATTGCCGAAACCGCCGAGCAGGCGAAAGACGCCGCCGAACAGATTGAGATCGATTACAACGAATTGCCGTGCCACACCGATACCGCCACGGCTGCTTTACCGGATACGCCGCAACTCTGGCCCGGCTGCAAAGAAAACACGGTTTCCTATTGGGAAAATAAAGACCCCGCCCCCGTCGATGATGTTTTTTCAAAAGCTTTTAAAGTTGCGAAAGTCGATGTCATCAGCCCGCGGGTCATGGGCTCGCCCATGGAACCCCGCGTCGCCGTCGCGGATTATGATGCCGAAAAAAATCTCACAACGATATACAACCCGTCCCAGGGTGTGCACCGGCAATGGAATCTGTTCCCGAAATACCTGCCCAAGCTTGAGCAAGAAAACATCCGCGTCGTCTCGCTTGATGTTGGTGGCGGATTCGGCCTGCGCATCAAGACTTATCCGGAAAGCACCCTGCTGATCTGGGCGGCGGCGCGCCTAAAAAGAGCGTTAAAGTGGTGCGGTGATCGTTACGAGACGTTGGTGTCCGACAACCACGCCCGCGATCATGTCACCCACGGCGAGTTGGCACTCGATGAAGACGGCAAGATTATGGCCGCGCGCATTCATGTCACCGCGAGCATCGGTGCCTATCCGCTTGAAAAAGGACCCGCCGTACCGACGTTCTCGAGCGGGCGCGTCACCGGACAGGCTTATATCATTCCCGAATTGCATCACACGGTGCGTTGCGTTTTTACCAATAACTCGCCGACTGAAGCTTACCGCGGCGCCGGGCGGCCCGAGGCCGCCTACATCATGGAACGCCTCATGGAGGAAGCGGCCATCGTGATGAATCTTGAACCCGCCGAAATTCGCCGGCGAAATTTTATCACGCCTCAAATGCTCCCGTACATCAACACGCAGGGTTTCGAAATCGACTCGGGTCACTTCGAGGAAACCATGGACATAGCGATGAAGCATGCCGACTGGAACGGATTTAAGGCGCGCCAAAAAGAAAGTGAAGCCCGCGGAAAAATGCGCGGCATCGGCATTGGATATTTCATCGAAGCCTCCGGCGGTACCACGCCATACGAAGAAGCCCGGGTCCGGTTTAACGACAACGGCACCGTGACGTTATTCGCCGGCACGTTTTCCCACGGCCAGGGTCACGCCACGGTATTTCCGCAAATCGTCGCCGATAAACTCGGTATCGATTACAACACCATCGATTACGTCGATGACGGCGATACCCACGGCGAGGTGACCTTCGGCGGCGGGACCGGCGGGTCGCGATCGTCCATGATGGGCGGCACCGCAACGGCGCGCTCGTGTGATGCCGTCATCGTCAAAGGTAAAAAAATCGCCGCTCATAACTTGCAAACAACGCCCGAAAAAATCGAATTTAACAACGGTGTGTTCAAGGCCGTCGATAGCGGTGGCACCATGACGATCCTGGAAGCCGCCGCCGCCGCACGCGATCCGGAAAAGCGGCCCGACGATGTCGAATCAGGTTTCGATGAACGCTACCGCTACGACCGCAACAACGATGAAACAACCGGCCGGACACGCATCACCAAGGAAACCCATAATCATCCCAACGGCTGCCATATCGCTGAAGTCGAAATCGATCCCGACACCGGCGTCATTACCGTCGTGAACTATACCGCTGCCGACGATAACGGTATCGTCCTCAATCCGATGATCCTGCATGGACAAATACACGGCGGCGTCGTGCAAGGGCTCGGCCAGGCCCTCCTCGAACGAACGACTTACGATGCCGAAACCGGCCAGTTCCTGACCGGCTCGTTCCTCGACTACGCCATGCCGCGCGCCAAGCACGTGCCCAACATCACGACCGTAAACAACGAAAATGCGCCGTGCCTGGTCAACGAGCTTGGCGTCAAGGGTGCGGGTGAAGGCGGCTGCTGCGGCGCACCGCCGGCGATCGTGAACGCGGTGCTGAATGCGCTGAAGCCGCTCGGCATTACACACATCGACATGCCACTTCATTCGGAAAAGATCTGGCGCCTTATTCACGAAGCCAAACGAGCGGGCGCATCAGCCGCTTAATTCTGCGGCGGCCAAAACGCATCACGCCGGTGAAACCGCCACAATAAAAGGACGGCGGCGATCGTGAGGCCGATGGCAAAACCGATCCAGATACCTAAGCCGCCGAAACCGAACCGGAACGTTAGTAAGTAACAGGCAGGAAAGCCGATGACCCAGTAACTGAAGATGGCGACCAAACTGGGTGTGCGGGTGTCTTTCAATCCGCGCAGCACACTTGCGCCGACCGCCTGCAAACCATCCACCCATTGAAACAAGCCGGCGATGATTAAGTAGGTCACGGACAACGTTATCAATGGCGCATTTTGCGGTGCTTCGATATCCAAAAACAAATCGATCAGCGGCACCGGGATCAACCAAAACAACACCGCCGGAATAAAGGCATAAACGCAGATGATGCCGAGCGCCGTCCAACCCGCGTAGGCGACACCGCGCGCCTGATTGGCGCCCGCCGCCCAGCCGACCCGGATTTCGGCCGCCTGTGACAATCCGAGCGGCACCATGAAAGCAAACGATGCATATTGAAAGGCGATAGCGTAGGCGGCCGTTTCGGCCACGCCGATCCAACCCATCATCAGGCCCGCGCCGCAAAAAAAACTCAGCTCGGCCGTGCGCGCGCAACCGACCGGCGCGCCGATTTTGAAAATCTCAGTAAAGCGCGGCCAATCGGGGCGCCAAAACCGAGCAAACAGTGCATAGCGGCGAAACGGCGGTGTGATCACGACATAAACCGCAAGCCCGAGAAACAATGCCGTGTTCACGAGGCTTGTACTCAGACCGATTCCCGTCAGGCCTAAAGCGGGCAAGCCCCATTTACCGTACATCAACACATAATTTGTAACACCGTTCAGGATGATGCCGCCGCAAGCAACGATAAAGACGGCCTGCGGCCGGCCCAAAGCGGACAGAAAAAACTGCAACACGGCAAAGCCCAACATCGGCACAAGTGCCCACGACGCCGCTCTCAAATAAGAGCCCGATAATGCTGCGACATCGCGTTCCTGATTAATGGCAACGAGAAACGCCTCGCCATGAAAGACCGCCAATGCGCCGAAACCGCTGAGCAGAAACGCAACCCAAAAGCCTTGTCGCACCGTTCGGCGCACGGCCCTGAACCGGCGCGCGCCCATCGCTTGCGCCGCCAACGGTGCGACCGCAGTCACGATACCGGCGGCCATGATATACACCGGGAAGTAGATGTAATTGGCCAAAGCCCCGGCAGCGAGGGATTTCGCGCCAAGCCAGCCCATCATCACCATGTCGGTCGCCAACATAGTCTTGAAGGCGAGCGCGGCGAGCACCAGCGGCAACGCTAAGCGGACCGTCTCCGCGGCTTCATGACGCACCCGGTCCGCAAATGTCCCGGCGTCCGGCTGGCGGGGTTCTTTTAATTTTTGCGTATCGATTTGCATGGGGCGCGCGATATGCGCGCATTAGCGGAAAAGATCAACTGCTATGGCGTGGTTTTCGCCTGAACAGCAGCATTTGGCCTTAGAATTCCCGGATTTCCGCCAAACTGTAACTGAATTGCCACATTTTGATGCAGTATTACCGTCAAATACTAGTCATTGTAATGTAAAATTAACCAAACCTCTATATTTAGGGGTGCTTAATGAGGGAGACAGACCGGACATGACCTCAAGAATATAATTCCGGTGGAACCTAGGGACATCGTGGGAGGCCGCAACGGCCAGATCAGGAGCGTGTGCCATGGTTCGCTTTTCAGTTTTCGTTATCAGCATGTTGATTGCCGTCTTGCTGGCAGGCCCGTTTTCGAGCCCCGCCGCGGCGCAAATGGCTTGTGAAACACGGGCGAAAATCACCAAGACCTTAAAGAAAGACTATTCCGAATTACCGGTTTCGGCGGGCCTTGATAATGCCGGACGGATGATCGAAGTGTTCGCCTCGAAGAAAGGCAGCTGGACGATCCTCATCACTATGCCGACCGGGGTCAGTTGCCTGATGGCGACCGGCGAAAGCTGGGTCCGCCGCGAGTTGAAGGACCTCAAAGGTTCAGAAACCAGTTATTAAAACGCCAACGGAATTAAAACCGGATCGCAAGGCTAAGGGATCCGAATTGATCCGCCGTATCCTGCTGACGGAATTCCTTCGTTCGAAACACATAGGTATAGGCGAGCCGGGCCCGGCCGTATGTAAACGCGACTCCGGTTTGAAATTCCCCGACCAAATATTTTTTATCGACGCTGTGGCTATCACGAAAAGTATTGCCGTCGAGAAATATATTGCGCCCGACAAGACGTCCTTCGAAGCCGGCGAAGAGATACCAACCGATTGTATCCCGAGCGATAAAGAAATCCGAACCCGGCAAGCTCGGACGAATGCGTGGCGGTCCATAATCGTTCGGCAAATCATCACCAATCCGGACCGTGACACCGGCAGCACCATGGGTAAAGACGTTGCCAAGAGCCGCACCGATATGCGGTGTTAAATCCACCCCTAAACCGGCAGCCTTAAATTCGTGAAACCGGCGCCATTTGCGTTCGTACGTTAACAGGAACGTCAACTCATCCTTGAGTTGATTATCCCATCCCCTGGGATCAGTCGTATTAATCAAATCGTGGTAATTGCGCTGTATTTCTTCACCGAGCGCGGACGGGCCGACGACCCCGATCGAAAACTGCAAATTATCGAGCCGTTGGCCGGTATCTGATACCAAGCCGACACCGGCGTAAAGATAGCCCGCGTAGGGCCGTTCATTTTGAATGAGGCCGGTTTTCGAAATATCGTCCGGCGTATAGAGATTGTGGCCGATCTCATAACTGGTTCTCAGTTTACCGTTGACTGCAAAAACCGGGATGAAGCCGGCGGCTTTTCGCACCCAATTCGGGACATCGTTCTCCGCCGACAGCCACGCCAGACGGATGCCGTTTGTGTAATGACGGTCATCGCCGCTACCAAACAAATCATTTTCGATTTGAATGCTGAGGATTCCATTTTCGTTCGAATCCGCTGCAACCGGGCCCGCGGCTACGATGCAAAGCCCGAACAGAACGGCGCTGACAATTTTCATCACGGATCGAATTTGCATATTATAAATATTGCATATTATAATCTGATTTCCTTCTTTTAACGGTAGATACATGTCATGTCGTTTAAAATAATACAAAATACTGGCAGTGGGGCCCCGCTCGGCACGGTGATCGAAGGCGTCGATCTTGAGAATCTCGATGACGAGATGTTTGCCAAAATCGAAGATGCATTTAACAAGAATTACGTCATTGTTTTTCATGACCAAAATTTGTCGCCGGATGCCCAGGTTGATTTGACCACCCGCCTCGGCAAACCCAATGTGCACGTTCGGGCCAAGGATTTCGGCATGCCGGGATATCCCTCCATCAATCTCGTAACGAATGTTCAAGAAGACGGCAAATCCATCGGCAGCGCCTATGCCGGCGTTTATTGGCATTCGGATTTGTGTTTTCAATTGCGTCCGAGCCGGGCCACGACGTTGTTTGCGATTGAGGTTCCCGAACCCAATCCTGACGGCACGACATTGGGCGACACGCAATTTGCAAACACGGTCCGGGCCTATGAGACACTGCCCGCACATCTCAAAAAAGCGGTCGAGGGACGCCGTGGCATTTTTCAATATGCGCGACGGCAAAGCATGAAACACCAGGAAGACAATAAGGTCACGGGCCGCACCGATCTCTCGGACGAGCAGAAGAAACTGGCGCCCGACGTGACACACCCGATCGTACGCTCCCATCCGTTGACCGGCGAGAAATGCCTGTTCATCAACGAAACTTATACATTCGGCGTAACAGGTATGCCCGAAGACGAAGGCCGGGCGCTGGTCTTGGAATTACAGGCGCATATCACAAAACCCGATAACGTCTACCGGCACCAATGGCGGCCAGGCGATCTCATCATTTGGGATAACACGTCGGCCCAGCATAAAGCGTCAAAAGATTACAGCTGGCCGGAACACCGGAGGCTGCTGCGTCATTCCGGTGCGCTGTATTCGGAAGAAACCTATTGCGGCGAAATATACGAGCAAGATACTGCCCAACTCGCGGGATAAGCGACCGAAACCCAAAAAACCCCATTTTGAGCCATACTTGACCTTCCCGCGCGAACACCCCATTTTATGACTGGAAAATGAACGGATGCCTCACAGAGGGTCCTGATGCGTACTCGCTCATCGTTAAAGAGGAGGTCGCGGCGATGCCACGGTTAAGCGATTTTAACAGCCCCCTGCTTTTGGGTTTCGATCACTTTGAACGCCTGCTCGACCAAGCGTCAAAAATGTCGGCCGAAGGCTATCCCCCCTACAATATCGAACAAACAGGCGAAAACAGCCTGCGCATCACCTTGGCCGTTGCAGGTTTCTCCACCGAAGACCTCAGCGTCACCATCGAAGAAAATCAGCTGATTGTCCGGGGCCGCAATACAGAAGATGACAGTAACCGCATTTTTTTACATCGCGGGATTGCATCACGCCAATTTCAGCGCAGTTTCGTACTGGCCGAAGGCATTGAAGTCACCGGATCAACAATAGATAATGGCCTTCTGCATATTGAGTTGGAACGGGAAATTCAGGAACCGGAAGTTCGGACCATAAAAATAGAAACCGCCGCCGGAAACGGAAAAACAAAGTCCGTCGGTTCAAAAACGATCGACTTGAAAGCCGATCAATAATTTCACGCTTATCGCTTGCGTGAATAGGAGCCAAAGTGATGACGATTGAAGAAAAAGAAAAAGAACAAATCGAGATGATGGAAAACGACGATGAGTGGCTGCGCTGCTTATCGCCGCTTGAACTCGAGTCTTTAGGCGTCAACTATATCGCTTACGTTAAACCCATTACCGTCGACGGTGAACGGGCTTACGGCATCTATAGCGCTAATGGTGAACAGCTCGGTGTTTCCGAACATCACGACCTGGCACTTGAGACCATTCGGGAACAGGACCTCGAACCGCTGAGTTTGCATTAGAGCGGATATTCAAATCGAATGAAATATTGACCGGCTCAGGCCGCGCGATACTCGGCCGATTCTGTCAATAGCGCGTACAGCGCTTCGGCGTTATCCGTGCCGCGTAATTTTTCGCAGACGGCCTTATCGCGCAGCAACCGCGAAACCCGGGCCAACGCTTTAAGGTGATCGGCTCCGGCAGTTTCTGGCGCTAACAAAAGAAAGATCAAATCGACGGGCTGATCGTCGATAGCATGAAAATCGATCGGCTTTTCAAGGCGGGCAAAAAAACCGTACAGCCGGTCAAGGTTTGGCAATTTACCGTGCGGAATGGCGATTCCATTGCCGACACCGGTGGTCCCTAAGCGTTCGCGTTCGATCAAAACATCAAATATTGCGCGCTCGTGAAGTTCGGAAATTTCAGCAACATGACGCGCCAGTTCCTGCAGGGCTTGCTTTTTACTGGTAACACGTAAATCCGCGATAATACTGTCAGACGTCAAAAGATCAGTAATTTCCATACCGCTAACCACCTATTTTAAGAAGATTTAGTCTGTTGATTTTCGTTTGGATCAATCCAGCCGATATTACCGTCAGCCCGGCGGTAAACGACGTTAATGCCGCCATGGGCCCGATTTCGAAATAACGTTAACGGCAAGTCGGATAAATCCATATGCATTACCGCCTGGCTCACCGTTAAGGTCGCAATCTCGTGCGGCATTTCGGCAATGATCACCGGCTGCGAATCTTCGGGCACTTCATCGCCCTGCTCCGGCGCAATCACGTATTGTTGCGCCACCTCCGTATCCTCGGCGCTCGCGCGATGATGATCAGTCAAACGGCGTTTATAGCGGCGTAATTGTTTAGAAATCCGCTCCAGCGATTGATCAAACGCGGTATAGGCATCATCGTGGGTCGCGCTGCCTTGCATTGATAAGCCGCGCCCGGCATGAACGGATATATCGGCGCGAAATGACTGACCGTCCTTGGAAAACGTCACCGAGGCGTTTAAGGCCCGGTTGAAATATTTCGTAACCGTTGAATCAAGATGATCCGTAGCGTGGGCACGCAACGCATCCCCGACATCGACATGTTTACCTTGTACTGAAATATCCATGAATTCAGCCGTACGCCCTATTCGGGTTTAACAGCGTTCCTCTGTTTCAATTATAATATTTTGGTTCCGATAGCGATACAGTGTGCCGTACTTTTTAATCGGTTTTATTCGTGCCGGACTGCTTCCTTGCCATCAAACAATACGGCGTCATCAATTAAGGGACCGGAAGTTAGTGGCCGTGACCGGCAGTGTCAAGAGGCTCACAAGCCCCCGGAATCATAAGGAAAATAGACAAAAATTGACGTAAAAAGCCCTTTACAAACGCCTATAATGCGGCTTTCTTTTCGCGTCGGCGCTGGACCGAGGACCCGATTCCCATCGCTTCACGATACTTGGCAACAGTCCGCCGGGCGATATCAACACCTTCCTTTTTTAGTATTTCGACGATTTTATCATCGGACAAAACTTTTTCCGCGGGTTCATCATTAACGAGCGATTTTATGCGATGGCGTACGGATTCCGCCGAATGGGACGTGCCGCCGAAATTGTTATTAATGGCCGGTGTGAAGAAGTATTTCAGTTCATAAATGCCACGCGGTGTTGCCATATACTTGTTCGAGGTAACCCGGCTGACCGTACTTTCATGCATTTCAATTGCATCGGCGATATCCCGCAAGACAAGCGGTTTTAAGGATTGCACGCCATTGATAAAAAAGGCCTCCTGCTGACGGACGATTTCCGTTGCAACTTTTAATATCGTTGTTGCCCGTTGGTGCAGGGATTTCACCAGCCAATTCGCCGACGTTAAACATTCAATAAGATAACGCTTATCGTTTTTGTTGCGCGCCGTCTCACTGATTTGAGCGTAATAACTGTTGTTGACGAGAACCCGCGGCAGCGTTTCGCCGTTCAGTTCAATGACCCAGCCGCCGCCGGCTTTCGGCCGCATTAAAACATCCGGTGTTACCGATTGTGTGACGATTTGATCGAAAGCCAACGCCGGTTTGGGGTTAAGCGCTCGAATTTCCGCAACCATATCGTTGATATCTTCGGCATCAACGCCGCATTTTTTAATGAGTGAGTTCAGATCGCGCTTTGCCAGCAGATCGAGATTATCGAGAAGCGCCTCCATCGCAGGGTCGAGACGATTACAATCGCGTAGTTGTATGCGCAGACATTCGGCTAAATTACGGGCGAATATTCCCGGTGGGTCAAACTGCTGTAAGAGCTCAAGCGTCTTTTCAATGCGCTCTTCCGGACAGCCGAGAATCTCGGCCACGGATGACAGGTCCTCGGGGACGTAGCCCGATTCATCGAGCGACTCGATCAAATGCACAGCGATCACGCAATCGATAGGGTCTTCGATCATGGTTAACTGCGCACGCAAATGCTCTTGAAGCGAAATTGAATTGCTTAGGGTTTCTTCGAGATTGGGGAGGCTTCCGTCGAAACTACCACCGGTTGAACTCGGCTGTACAAAAGTCGATGAGTCACGCATCCCGGCGCCATCGCCGGCAGCGGACTGTTCCCATATGGCGTCATCCGGCGCATCGATGGAATCATTTTCAAAATTTGCCGGTGCCGATGAATCAAAATCCATCGTTTGTTCAACGCCCTCAAGCGATCCCGCTTCTTGTTCAGCATCCGGCGTGCCGATGGAATCATCCATTCGATCAACGGTATCGTCTTCGCGTTCGAGCAAAGGATTTTGCTCGAGCTCCGTTTCAACATATTCAGACAATTCAACATTGGACAATTGCAGCAGTTTGATCGCCTGCTGCAATTGCGGCGTCATGACCAGCGACTGGCCTTGCCGTAGTTCTAAACGCGGAGCAATCGCCATACGTCAGAAAATCCCACAACCATGTCCCACATCTCGGTTCAACACAATTCAGCCGGTATACGGCGAACTCACACATTTGTATGATTTCACCGTGATACACACGAACGGCGTTATCGTGACCGACCCATGACCCGGCCTATATTCCGGCTCATGAAGTTAATAAATTCTTACAGATTGAACCGTTCGCCGAGGTAAACCCGCCGAACGTCTTCATTACCCACGATATCAGACGGCGCGCCTTCCATCAAAACCATCCCATCATGAATAATGTACGCCCGATCAATCACATCGAGGGTTTCGCGCACATTATGATCGGTGATCAGGACGCCGATCCCCTTGTTTTTGAGTTGAATGACCAAATCGCGGATATCGGATACGGCAATCGGATCGATGCCGGCAAACGGCTCATCGAGTAAGATGAAATGCGGGTTGGAAGCCAAGGCGCGAGCGATTTCGACCCGGCGGCGTTCTCCGCCGGAAAGCGCTAAGGATGGTGTCCGCCTTAAATGGCTGATCGAAAATTCCGCCAACAATGAGTCCAACATGGCTTCACGTTTTTCTTGGGATTTTTCGATGACCTCGAGAATGGCGCGAATGTTTCCTTCCACAGTGAGGCCCCGAAAGATCGACGCTTCTTGCGGCAAATACCCGATGCCCAGGCGGGCCCGGCGGTACATCGGTAAATCCGTCAAATCATCGCCGTCCATGACGACGCTTCCGTAATCCGGCGGCAGCAAACCGGTGATCATATAAAAGCATGTCGTTTTACCGGCACCGTTCGGGCCGAGGAGACCAACGACTTCACCGCGCTGCACACGCAGGCTGACCCCCCGTACCACGGGGCGTTTTTTAAAACGCTTGCCGAGATTGCTGGCATAGAGACCCGGATTATCCGCAACCAGGCGCGGGCCGTCGGCAACATCCTCGACGGGCGCTAAATGGGGGCGCTTTGCTTGATAAATCGGTGTCTTCGTCATGGTTTCCAATAAACCTAAACCGCCATAAACCTAAAGTGCCAGGCGTTTATTTTTCCTTACTGCCAAAGTCCCGCAATAAGGGGGCTTTCGGCAGGCCTTATTTTTTATCGCGAGTCGGTTGTAGCACACCTTGTACCCGTCCGCCTCCCCGCGATGAGGGCGGGCAGCTAAAAAGTTTGCTGATACCCGTATTGAGGTTGATTTCTGCTTTACAGCCCTTCAATTGGTCGGATCCCCGCCACATCCGCACATTACCAGTTAAAACGGCAATCCCGGTCGCTACCTCATAAACACCCCGGTCTGCAACGGCCCGCTCGTCCTTTGTCGCAACCCGGACCTTATCAAAGGCCTCGATCCGGTATACTTTCGATTTGCCCTGGCGGTCCTTACGAAAATAGGCCGCCAGCACATCGGCCCGCAAAACCCGGTTTTGCCGCTGCGCGACAGCATTGCCGCGGGCCACAGCCATTTGCTTTGTTTCCCAATATTCGATTTGTTTATCAGCCGTGATTTTGTCCTGCGCGGTTAAAAACCGAACCTTCTGTTTCTGAGCCGTCAAAATCAAAATAGCTTTGTCGACATCATAAACGCCCTTATCACCAAACGCCTTTTGGCCAGGCGACACGATGCGCACTTTCCCGATGGCATCAAGTCGCCAAATTTCAGTCCCTTTATTTTTTGCTTTATCTTTTTCCCGGTAATACGCCTTCAGCGAATCCGCGTAGACATGGACATCACCGCGAACAGCGTGAGCATTGCCTTTGGCCAAAAACACCAGTTTGTCGCGTTGCCACTCGATACCTTCCTCGGCGTTGATTTCTATCGGCTGTTTGTTATCGGTGCTGGCAAAATTCAGCGTTTGTGCCTGCACTGCCTGCCAAGCGGCAATGAACAACACGAAAATACCAACAGCAACATTCAACCCTTTGCAAAGATAATTTGTCATTTTGCCGGTACCGGTGATTTTTTCAATGACTGTGTAATATCCGGATACATGATGAGCTTCGATTTGCCCGTAAAGTGAATGATCCGCCCTTTATCGATGAGGCGGAACCCTTCCGATTTTAAGGAACCAAACGGGCCTTGCCCGGATATCGGCTGATTTCCCTGTGCCAAGCCCTTCGTCAGGTCAACATCGGCGGCAGACGTGCGAAATTCGTAGCCGGAATCATGAAATAAATTCACCTTTTTGCGCAGCTCGAGCATCTTCTTGTTTTTATCGAACACACCTGAATTCGCGGTTAAAACCAGCCAAGAGCCATCCGGTAATGTAATATCCGCCTTGGGCATTTCTAGTTCCACGACGGATGCATCGACCATAATATTTTTAGCAATATCGGCCGTCACCGAAAACGGTTTGGTCTTTTTATCGGTGCCCAAGAACCGCGGGTTGATCATGCTTTTGTCCTGACCGCCGGTCAGCTTTAGTGTCGTGAAGCCGATACGAAACCGGCTGTCTTTCATTTGAAAATGCGGCCACGCCATAATCAGTATCAGCATGATCACTGCGGTCGTCGGCAACAGAACCTTCATCCAATGAACAAAGCGGGAATAGCCGACCGATGCCCCCCGGCGTCGGCGCGGTTCGTCCCACACTTCGGCGTCGCGCAACGCGCTGACCGGCGTGTTTTCGATGGGTTGGTCCGCTGGCGGCGTATCGTTCGTATCTTTCAACGACTCTCTCTCTTGTTAAGCAACGCCGGCACGCAAGCAATCGTGAATGTGTAAAATGCCCACGGGCTTCTCATTTTCGACGACGAACACGTTGGTGATTTTATTCACGTTCATAAAATGAACCGCTTCACTCGCCAGAGCATCGGGACGGATCGTTTTTCCACCCTTCGTGAGAATATCGGCAACCGTTTGTGTAAATAGATCAGTGCTCATGTGCCGGCGTAAATCACCGTCGGTAATTACGCCCAGCAGCAGACCATCCTGATCGGTCACACCAGCACAACCGAAGCTTTTTGCCGTCATTTCAAGAATGGCGTCGGCCATGGTCGTTTCCGGCGTAATTAACGGCAAGGCCGCACCGCTATGCATAATGTCGGAGACTTTCAATAATTTCTGACCAAGTTTACCGCCGGGATGTAGAGCACGAAAATCCGCCGGCGAAAATCCCTTACGCTCCAGCAGCGCCACCGCAATGGCATCGCCCAATGCAAGAGACACCGTCGTCGACGTCGTCGGCGCAAGGCCCATGGGGCACGCCTCCTGACTACTCGGGTAAATCAATGCAACCGTCGCTTCTTTGGCCAGGGCACTGGCTTCGCCCCCCGTGATCGCAATCAACGGAATTTCAAACCGCTTGGTATAAGCAACAAGATCGGCAAGTTCGGATGTTTCACCGGAATTCGATAATGCCAAGACGGCATCCTGGGTTGTGATCATACCGAGATCGCCGTGTGAAGCTTCACCAGGATGGACAAACATGGCCGGCGCACCCGTCGATGCCAGGGTTGCGGCAATTTTACAGGCGACATGACCGCTCTTGCCCATGCCGGTAACGACAATACGGCCCGCAACATTTTCCAACACATCCAGGGCATGGCTGAATTGATCATCAAGACTTGCCGACAAATCGCTTAATCCGGCAATTTCCAACTCAAGAACCCGGCGCGCAGACGATAAATCCGCCGAAGGTGAATTCGTTATATTAAGCTGCGTGTTGTTTTTTGGCGGTGCCATGCTCTACCGTCGCGCTCAGTCGCGTTAAGTATTCTTATTCGTTGATATTCTAAGGCATTCATCAGCGACAATAAATAAGCCCGGTGTCGGGCCGGGTGTTGATGCCGCTATGATCTCATCCGACATACTTCTAGGCAAACCTCAGGCTCGTCTTTATGCCTTCACGGCCGTCTCCGTATGCGATGAAACCAAAAAACATCAATAAAATCAAATGGTTTTAAACCGCCCAGCTTAATGGGCGAAGATATCATCGTCGCCCCAGCCCGCTAAATCCAGATCCACGCGGGTGCTGACAAATTCAAAGCAGGATTGCGCAATGTCCGTCCGCGACTCACGGGCCAGCATCATATTGAGTTTTTCGCGAATCGCATGAAGGTAAAGAACATCGGAAGCGGCATAGTGTTTCTGCTCTTCACTCAACTCTTCAGCCCCCCAATCGGACGATTGCTGTTCTTTTGACAGATCAAATCCCAGCAGTTCCCGGCAAAGGTCTTTAAGGCCATGACGGTCCGTATAGGTACGAATTAATTTCGATGCGATCTTCGTGCAATAAATCGGCGCACAGGAAATATTCAAATATTGCTGGAATGCGGCGACATCGAAACGGGCGTAGTGAAATATTTTTATCAGCTTCGGATCGGTCAATACGGATTTGAGGTTCGGCGCGTCATAAGTGCTACGGTCTAATTGAACCATATGACAGGTGCCGTCGCCTGCCGACAATTGCACCAAGCAAAGCTTATCACGGGAAAGGTTAAGCCCGAGGGTTTCCGAATCCACGGCAACACTGCCGGAAAATTTTACATCCGCGGGTAAATCACCCTGGTGCAATGTAATGGTCGGGTTGTTAATTTTCACGGGCCGATACTTACCTAATTAAAAAATTTCACTCACTCAACGTTGGTGCCCAGGAGAAGACTCGAACTTCCACGACCTTGCGGCCACAGGCACCTGAAGCCTGCGCGTCTACCAATTCCGCCACCTGGGCTCTCCCGGGAACCGTGCCCGATGTCAGGCCCGGCCTCAATCAACGGGTCATTGAGGCAGCGGGCCTGTCGTAACCGCCAGGGCCCGGCCCTGTCAACTATGATCAGCGGGCCAATTCACCGCTTCCCGGTACTCTCTCGGCGGCAATTGATGCGGATTTCCGCCAATGTTAGGGTGACTTTCGCCGCCGTCCGGCGTAAATATTGCCGGCAGTCACCATGACGTTAATCATGACTTGAATGAAGGATATCGTGCCATGGCCCAGCGCATCGTCACCGTATTTGGCGGCTCCGGATTTTTAGGCCGTTATGTGGTCAAACGTTTGGTCGCACAAGGCGCTAAGGTCCGTGTCGCCGTTCGGCATATGGATCATGCCATCTTCCTCAAACCCTTAGGCGATGTCGGTCAAATCGTTCCCATGTCCGTCGATATCAACGACACCGAAGCCGTTCAAGTTGCCGTCAAGGGTGCCGATACGGTGATTAATCTCATCGGCATTTTATATGAACGGGGCAAACGGACATTCGAACGGCTTCATGTCGATGGTGCCCGGACGATTGCCGAGGCGGCAAAACAGGCCGGCGTTAAACACATGATTCAAATTTCCGCCATTGGTGCCGATGAAAATGCAACGGCAAAATATGCAAGAACGAAAGCGCTTGGTGAAAAAGCCGTACAAGAAGCCTTTCCCGGCGCAACAGTCGTTCGCCCCAGCATTATCTTCGGACCGGAGGACGGTTTCTTCAATCTCTTTGCATCTCTATCACGTATTACGCCTTTCCTTCCGGTTATCGGCTGCCCGTTTCCGCCTAAACGGATCGCCGGCTCATTATTTAAGTTCGATTGCTACGGGACAGGTGGCACAAAATTTCAACCCGTGTATGTCGGCGACGTCGCTGAAGCCATTACCAAGATTGTGAACGATGTATCCCTACAGGGAAAAATTTACGAGCTGGGCGGCCCGCGCGTTTACAGCTTCAAGGAAATCATGGAATTGATACTCAATCAGATTAAACGGCGCCGTCTGTTGCTGCCCTTGCCGTTCTGGTTCGCAAAAATTAAGGCGTTCTTTCTTGAGTTTCTGCCGGTACCGATTTTGACTCGTGATCAAGTCGAACTTTTAAAAACGGATAATATCGTCGATGAAAACGCCCTTGGTTTTAAAGACATCGGTATTACACCGATGGCGGCAGAAGGTATCCTGCCCGCTTATTTAAACCGGTACCGCACCGGCGGTCAGCGTCACTTCCGGCCGGCTTAAAGTTTTTCGGTAAACCAGGTTTTGTCGTCGTCATCCGGCGCTGCCGGTTCAGCTTGATTATTATCCGCCTTCGGTTGGCTCGGCGGTTTTTGATTAACGGCTTCCGTTGAATGCTCAGGCCGTGGTGCCGTATCCGCTTCGCCGCTATCGATCCCTAAGTCCCGCGCCGCCGCAACAATCACCTCGCCGTATTCACGTAAAAATACCGACCCCCGGACCGTGCGTTGAATGAGAACGTTGCGCCGGTCGTCATCGTCTTTTTTCCGCCGGATCAACTTTAACGACGTCAACCGGTCCAAAGCGCGTGTGATGGCCGGTTTCGACACATTTAATAATTTTGCCATGCCACGGACAGTATGGGGCGGTTCGGTCAAATAAACCGTCAGCAGAAGCGCCATTTGCCGGGCGGATAAATCCGGTGAATCCTCCCGCACCGTTTTAACGATGGTGCGGTGAAATAACTCCAGGGCACTCAGATCGCTTAATGGCATATTTGTTCCCGTGTCACTGCTATCATTATGTTCCAAATCGATCGGCGAGATAAGCGTAAACGGCTCGCATGCCCATAGCCTCGCCGCCTTCCGGCCGCCCCGGTTTTGCTGTCTTGTTCCAGGCCATCAGATCGATGTGCGCCCAGGACTGATTGTCCTCAATGAAAGATTCTAAGAATAACGCCGCCGTAATCGCGCCGGCATAACCGCCTTCCGGCGCGTTATTAATATCGGCGACAGTGCCTTCAATCATGTCACGGTACGGTTTCCATAGCGGCATGCGCCATAGCGAATCGTTCTGCGCATGGCTTTGTGCAAGCAATCCTCCGGCGAGGGCATCATCGTTGCAAAATAACGCCGGAAGGTCCGTTCCCAGGGCGACCCGTGCCGCACCGGTCAGGGTTGCAAAATCAATAATAAGCTCGGGGTTTTCTGAACAGGCCTCGGTCAGCGCATCCGATAAAATCACCCGTCCTTCGGCGTCGGTATGGCCGATTTCGATGGTGAGGCCTTTTCGTGTCGGGACGACATCCAAAGGACGCATCGCATTACCGGAAACACTGTTTTCGACCGCCGGCACCAATACCCGAAGTCGCACCGGTAAATTGGCATCCATGATCATCGCCGCAATACCGAGAACATGAGCGGCCCCGCCCATATCTTTTTTCATCAGCTTCATGCCCGATGCAGATTTAAGATCGAGTCCACCGGTATCGAAGCAAACGCCTTTGCCGACGAGTGTGATTTTCGGATTACTGTCATCACCCCACGTGCCGTCAAACAATCTCGGTGCACGATCGCTGGCCCGGCCGACCGCGTGCACGGCCGGATAATTCTCCCGCAATAAATCATCGCCAACGATGACATTAAATTTGCCGTTGTGTTTTGCGAATAAATCGATGCCGGCCTGGGCGAGTTCTTCAGGCCCTTTATCGGACGCTGGTGTGTTGATCAAATCACGGACAAAAAATGTCGCCGTGGCTGCGCTTTCAATATAGCGGCGATCACAATCGTCCGGCCAAACCAATGTTGCCGATGAACGATCAATTTTTTTGTAGCGGTCAAAACGATAGGCACCTAATGCCCAACCCAAAACAACCTTATCGGTATCGACTTCGCTGACAGATGCATCAAGCCGGTAAACACCATCGGGTAATTTTTCCGGCAAGGCCGCCCATTTCCAGATATCTGTCTCTTGACCAATACCCATGAGGACGACGTCAACTTCGCCGGCGGCATCCGGAATGAGCGTAAATGAGCCCGACTTTGCTTCAAATTCCGTTTGCTCAATCCACTTTTGCACAATCGGATCTTGACCCTGCAGCCAACCGGCCAAGGCTTTTTGATGAACGGGAATCAGCGTTCTGACCGATCCTGTCGCGCTATCCGTAAGATGGTCTAACACAGGCTTCTCGGATAATTCAAAATCGTTTCGATTCCGTTTTAAACGAAGTTTTGCCGGGGCTAAAGGGGGAAGTTTAGGTATTAACCGTCAGAGGCCTGATCAGCCGGCCAAAGCCAGGAAAATAACAGCGTTACCACGACCGCCCCCATCAGCTGAGCGATGATAAAAGCCGCCACATCCGGCGGTGCGATGCCTGAAAAGGTATTTGTAAAAGACCGAGCAATCGTTACCGCCGGGTTGGCAAACGATGTTGATGAGGTAAACCAGTACCCGGCCGTAATGAAGAGGCCAACGGCGTACGGCACGGCTGCTGGCGCTGCCCGAATACAACCGATGATCGTCGCTATCAGACCAAACGTTGCGATGAATTCGCCGGTCCATTGACCGATGCCGGTTCTTGCGGTTGGCGATTCAATTAAAAGCTGCACATCAAACATCAAGTGCGCCGCCATGACACCGACCAAACCACCGATGATTTGCACGACAATGTAAAGAAACGCATCTCGCGCGGAAATTTCACGCTGCAATAAAAAAGATATCGTCACGGCGGGATTGAAATGCGCGCCGGAAATTTTACCGTAAACCAAAATGAGTACGGCAAGAATCGCACCGGTCGCTATGGTGTTGCCTAGCAATGCAATGGCGGTGTTTCCACCGGCCAGGCGCTCGCCCATGATGCCGGACCCGACAACGGTCGCTAATAAGAAAGCCGTCCCAAGGCTCTCCGCAGCGAGACGGCGGGATAGATTAAATTGTTGGGTCATGCCGTTTCTGGAAGCGTTTGACCGATTTCGTCTAAGCGTGTTTGAAACGACAACTTATCAAGAGACGGTATGGGCAAGTTAACAAAAATGCTGATCCGGAAGTTTATTTGCTTAAAAATTTCCAGAAACAAAGACCGTTGCTCGACTTCAGGTCCCTCGAACGCAGCCGGATCCTGAAAACCCCAATGGGCCGTCATCGGCTGTCCCGGCCAGACCGGGCAAACTTCGCCGGCGGCCTTATCACAAACCGTAAAAGCGAAATCCAGTTTAGGCGCATCCAGTTCGGCAAATTCCTGCCAATCTTTCGAGCGCAGGTGATCCGTCTTGTAATTCATTGATTTAAGAACGTCGATGGCAATCGGATGGACTTGACCTGTCGGATGACTGCCCGCACTAAACGCTTTAAACCGGCCCATGCCTTCGCGGTTCAGGATGGATTCGGCCAAAACACTGCGGGCCGAATTCCCCGTGCAGATAAACAGCACGTTGTAAATTTTATCGTCGTTCATTCCTATCACCCATTATTCCTCTTGGGCCGTCAATTTAGGGACAGCATGCGGTCAAAGGTTTGTCCCCGCTATCTTTTGTCGTTTTCAATTTTTCTAAGTTTGCGCCTTTACCATAAACAGTTGTGACACCATGCGTCAGAAAAGCTTCCCATGGCACGTTATCCGGATCGGAAATCCAGGATTTGTTCTGTTCGGCATAGCAACATGTCGTACGGCCTTCTTCGAGAACCGGTCGCCCTGCTTTGTCCAAACGGTTATAAACCTCCTTCAGCTCTTCCTCGTTCTCAACTTGGATGCCCAAATGATCCACGCCGGTGCTCTCGCTGTTCGAGCTTACGGCAAAATTAACGCGGGGGTCCTCGACCATCCATTTGGCGTAATCGTCTCTAACTACGCTGGGTTCCATCGAAAACAAAGAACTATAAAAATCCATCGCTTGTTTCAGGTCCGTTACTTTAACGTGAATATGTAACCGCTTCATGACAGCGCCCTTTCAGTTGATTGTGTGATTTTTCCGCATAATTCGGGCCGGCCCTGACAGCAGTCTTCGGTGAGAAACGTCAGTAATTGGCGCATGCCGTCGTAAGCGGCGGCATAAAAAATTTGCCGCTGCACCCGCCAAGACCGCAGCAGCCCCGCCCGCTCAAGATAAGCCAGATGGTGCGATAGGGTTGCCGGCGTGACGCCGAGCTCCTTAGCGATATCACCCGCATTCATGCCGTTCGGGCCTTGGCGCACCAATAAGCGGTACACCGACAGCCGGGTTTCCTGCGCGAGCGCCCCAAGGGCTTCTATGGCTTGGGTCATTTCCATGTTTTGATATTTAGACAACCATCAAAATGTTTCAAGCCTTAAATGGAAATTTTTGTATTAACGTTTGAAAATAAAGGATAAATTTTTTTCATGGTGAAACAAAAACCCTTCTCGGCCATTCCCCTTGCCGGCGCGCTTGGCGCCGAAATCCATGGCGTCGACCTAGCCAAGCCCCTGGATCGGCAAACCGTATCCGGACTCCGCCAGGCCCTGCTTGATCATTTGGTTTTGGTTTTCCGCGGCCAATCGATTACGCCGGCCCAACACCTCGCGTTTGCCAAGCTATTCGGCGATATCGTGCCCTACCCTTATGTCCAGGGCCTTGAAGGTCATCCGGAAATCATTCCGGTCGTCAAACTCGAACATGAAATTGTTAATTTCGGCGGCCTTTGGCACGCCGATACGACGTATCTCGAGCATCCGCCCATGGGTTCGATTTTGGTTGCGCGCGAACTGCCGCCTTACGGCGGAGATACGTTATTCGCCAACATGTATCTCGCATATGATTCATTATCAACCGGCATGAAGAAAATGCTCGGCGGTCTCATTGCTGTGAATAGTTCGGCAAAAAAAGCCGTAACAGCGACGCGGGTGGTCAATAAGGAATCAAAAGCTAAGGAAGATCCGACCACGCCGCGCGAAGCGGAACATCCGGTGGTGCGCACCCATCCTGAAACCTACCGTAAATTTCTGTATGTCAATGGCGCGCATACGGTGAGTTTTAAAGGACAACGTGCTGAAGAGAGTGCGCCTGTATTAAAGTACCTATTCCAGCATCAGACCAAACCGAAATTTACCTGCCGCGTGCAGTGGCAACCAGGTACTATCGTCTTTTTAGACAACCGGTGTGTTCAACATAATCCGGTGAATGATTATCACGGGTTTAAACGCGTCTTGCACCGGATCACGCTGGCTGGTGACAGACCGGCTTAAAACAAGGAGAGAACATGAAGGTCGCCATTCTTGATGATTATCTGGATACGGTGTTGCGCATCGCCGATTGGGGATCGCTTCCGGCTGATACGAATGTTGAACGTTTCACCGATCATCTCGAAGATGAAAATGCATTGGCCGAGCGTTTAGCACCGTTTGATATCATCGTTGCCAAACGTGAACGCACACCCTTTCCGCGCACACTCCTTGAACGGCTTCCCAACCTCAAACTCATGGTGGTGGGCCGCAAGCACAACCAAAAAATCGACATCGCGACGGCAACGGAGCTCGGCATCTATGTCACCGGAACGGAACGCTTCGGGACGGCCGCCGCGGAGTTAACTTGGGGACTCATTCTTTCCCTCATGCGAAATATTCCCGGAGAAGACCGTGCCGTTCGCGAGGGCCGCTGGCACGATAAGCTTGGACACATTCTCGAAGGCAAGACGCTGGGCGTTATCGGACTTGGCCGGATCGGCCCTAAAATAGCGGCCCTGGGAAATGCCTTCGATATGTCGGTGATCGCCTGGAGCCAGAACATGACACCGGACATCGCCGGTCAAGCCGGCGCAAAATTCGTCGAAAAAGATGATCTGTTCCGCAACGCCGATATTATCACCGTCCATGTTGCACTGAGCGATCGGACAAGGCGCCTCATTGGTGCCCGTGAAATCGAGTTGATGAAAAAAAGTGCTTATCTTGTGAATACGGCGCGTGGTCCGATCATCGATGAAGCTGCACTGATTGAGGCCCTCGAACGTAACGCCATCGCCGGCGCCGGGCTCGATGTGTTCGAAAAAGAACCCTTACCGGCGGACCATCCGTTCCGGCAGCTCGATAACGTGATCGTGACCCCGCATATCGGTTACGTCACGGAAGAAAGTTTCCGGGCCTATTATCAAAGTGCCGTCGAAAACATTCGAGCTTTTCTTAACAATGAATCGATACCCCGGCTTCTAAACCAGCCGGAAAACCCCCGAAAATGATAACGAGTGTCGGTTTGCATTATCAAATTGCCCGCGATACTGTGTCATAAGAACAAGACCAGAATAATAAGATAATCAATAAGGAAGCTTTAAATGTGGGACCGGCTGCTCGGATGCGGCGTCGTAGCGCTGTCACTGGGCTATCTTTTTGCAACGCATGATATGCCCGTGAAGGAAATCGGTGACCCGATCGGGCCCCGGATGTTTCCCTATCTCATCGGCGGGGCGATGCTCATTTCCGGTATCTGGATTCTGCTTGAAGCTTTCCTTAAGAAGCCTGAGGTCGAAGACACCGAATCCCATAACTACGTCAAACCTCGGCCGTTCGCCGTGGCGGGTGTTATTGCTTGGGCAACCCTCTATTTCTTTTTGTTCGAACGGCTCGGCTTCGCAATCTCATGCTCGATCTTCCTGATCGGCATGATGTCCTTCTTTAATCGCGGCAAACACTTAACGAATATTTCGATATCGGTGATTTTCTCTTTCACCGTTTATTTCGTTTTCACTCAACTTCTCGATGTCAAGCTGGCACCGGGAATCATGCCTTATTAAGTAGGAAACGATTATGGATTTTGCCGAAACACTGGAACATGTCTTCAATGGCTTCGAAGTCGCCATGCAATGGAAGAACGTGTTGTTCCTGTTTATTGGTGCAATTCTCGGTACCCTGATCGGCATAATGCCTGGCATCGGCACCTCTTCGGGTATTGCCCTTCTCCTGCCCATGACCTTCGGCATGGATCCGATTCCGTCGCTCATTATGCTCGCCGGCATTTATTACGGCGGCATGTACGGCAATACCGCATCAGCCGTTCTCATCAATACACCCGGCACGGCGTCTGCCTCGATGACCACCGTCGATGGCTATCCGATGGCGAAAAAAGGCCGTGGCGGGGCGGCACTGGCGGCCTCCGCCATCGCTTCTTTTATCGCCGGGACCATCGGCATTTTAGGTCTCACGTTTCTTGCCATTCCGTTCGCCGAGTTCGCACTCCGGTTCGGTCCGGCGGAATATTTCATGTTAATGTTTTTCGCCATGTCGGCGGTCTCGTCGCTGACCGGCCGGTCGGTGCCGAAAGGATTGTTTGCCGCCATCTTCGGCTTAATGCTGGCCTCCATCGGCATGGATCTGCAAACCGGTATCCCCCGTTACGTCTACGACATTCCCGAACTACAAACCGGCATTTCGTTTTTGATCGTTATTGTCGGTGCGTTCGCTGTCGCTGAAATCCTGCTGAATGTCGAGAAATGGTTCATGGGCCGGCTTGAGCCGATTAAAATTCAAGGCAGCCTCTATCTCACCCGCGAAGAATGGAAACGTTGCTGGCGCCCCATCGTGCGTGGCGGTCTGATCGGCTTCTTTATCGGTGTGCTGCCGGGTGCGGGCGGGACCATCGCCACTGTCATCGCCTATTCGACGGAACAAAAACTGTCCAAATACGGACATGAATTCGGCACTGGTGCCATCGAAGGGGTCGCGGCGCCGGAAGCCGCGAACAACGCATCGACCTGCGGCGCGTTTGTACCGCTGCTTACGCTTGGTATTCCAGGCTCCGGAACCACAGCGGTTTTGCTGGGCGCTTTTATCCTGTTTGGTTTGGAGCCCGGTGCGGAACTATTTCAAACCAATCCCGAGCTGGTCTGGGGTTTGGTTGATAGTATGTACCTCGGCAATGTGTTCCTGATTATTATGAACCTCCCGTTGATCGGCGTTTTTGTCCGGGTCCTGTATTTACCACCGGGTATTTTGATTTCCCTCATTCTCTCCGTTGCCTCGATCGGCATTTATGCCATTCACAACAACACGACCGATCTGTATCTACTACTGATGTTCGGCGTCCTCGGCTACGTCTTCCGCAAGCTCAAGATCCCGATCCCGCCGATGATTCTCGGCATCGTGCTCGGCAAGCTGATGGAAAATTCCTTACGTCAGGCGCTGATTATTTCCAGCGGCGATATAAAAATTTTCTTCTCCAGCAGCATCAGCATTACTCTTTTTGTTCTCGCCCTTGCTGCGATGATATTACCGATCATCGCTTCGCGACTTCGTATTGGCCGGGAACGCAGTATGGGCGCTGACGATTAGGGCCGTTTACGCGCATTTCAGCCGTATCGACGAGGCTCAGCCACACTTTTAAGATGGTTACACTGAACTTTGAATATTAACAAAGTCAAATATAATAAACCTCGGGAGGACACTGATGAAGATCGCACAATACATGACGCTACCGGCTATCGCCTTAGCAGGTATAGCCTTTACCATTGTATCCACGCCGTCTTATGCCTGGAAGCCCGACGGCAAAGTCGAATTGATCGCCGCGTGCAAAACCGGCTGCGGTCCGGACCGGATTGCCCGCGTCCTGCAAAAAATCTGGAAAAAACATAAACTGGTCGATGCTAAAGTCGTCGTCGCCAACAAAGGTGGCGGGGGGAACTCTATTGCGACCACGTATTTGCAAAAACACCAGGGCCGTGGCGATCATTTGCTTTTGAGCGGCACCGCCATCGCAACAAGCTACTACACGGGCCGCAATCCGTACGGCACTGTTCACCTAACACCGGTCGTTTTGATGATCACCGAATACATCGCCACCGCCGTCAAAGGTGATTCGCCAATCAAAAGTGCGAAAGAACTCATCGCGAAAATCAAAAAAGACCCGCAGTCCGTCGCCATCGGCACAGCCTCGAGCCGCGGCAATTCAAACCACCAAGCCATCATTCTGGCCGCACAATCGGCGGGCATAGATCCGAGTGCGATGAAGTTCGTGATTTTCCAATCGGGCCGGATCGGGCGCACCAACCTGCTTGGCGGTCACGTAGATGCCTCACAATCCAGCCTCGGCGGCTTCTTGAAGCACCACAAGAAAGGTAAGTTGCGCATCTTGGCCCATCAGCTCGCCGAAACGCCTCGGTGGCGATGCAAAAGATATCCCGACATGGAAGGAACAAGGCTTCGACGTCGTGGTGCCGAACCTGCGCACGCTATTGGGGCCTGCCAAAATGACCAAGGCACAAACCGATTATTGGGACAAAGTTATGGAAAAGACCGTGAAGACAAAAATCTTCAAGAAGTCCCTCATCAAACGCCAAATGAAAGAAACGTTTATGAAGCATGCGGAATTCGTGCCGTACATGCGTGCGCATGAAAAGCAAATCAAAGGTGTTCTGAAAACGCTGGGTATTTTGAAACGCGAATAAAACCCCTGATATAATGTTACCGGCGCCCGGTGATCGCTAGATTTCCGGGCGTCTTTTTGCCGAACGATGATCTCTTCGAGCAAGGAAGTACCAACAATGTCTGAAACGAGAGAGCTTAAGGATAAAGTTGCCATTGTTACGGGAGCAGCCCGAAATGTCGGCCGCGCGATTGCCGCGGAACTCGCCCTTGGCGGTGCCAGGGTATGTGTGAATGCCCTTTCCTCGAAACAACAAGCTGATGAAACAGCCGAAATTATCAACAAGGCCGGTGGTGATGCGTTCGTTCATATTGCCGATATCACTCAGGCCGGCGACGTTCAGGGCATGATCGATGAAACTCTGAAACGCTACGGACGCATTGATATCCTCGTTAACAACGCCGCTGCCCGGGAAGAATTTCCGTTCGAAGAAATTACTTTCGAAGCCTGGAAACGACTGTCGGCCATCATCCTCGATGGCGCATTTTTATGCTCACAAGCCTGCCTGCCGGCGATGAAAAAATCCGGTGACGCCACCATCATCAACATCGGCGGCCAATCCGGCGATTGCGGCATGCCCGAACGCGCCACCATCTCGGCGGCCAAAGCGGGCCTCGCGGGCTTTACCCGGGGCGTCGCCATGGATGTCGCGAAGGACAGCATCAACGTAAATTACGTATCCCCCGGTCCTGTGAATACCGAAGGCAGTATGATGGTGCGTCACGCCAATTCGGGCTTTAAAAAGAAACGCGCAACGCCGATCGGCCGGTCCGTCGAGTGTGATGAAATCGCCGGGCTGGTCCGTTATCTGTGCGGCCCGAAGGCACGCGCCATTACGGGTCAAAAAATTATGATCAACGGCGGCATTCTAATGACCTAAGGCCGCATCGATATAAGGCTGCTTCGAGAAAGGAAAGAAGATGAAACTGGTTTATTCGCTCGCTTGGGAAGTTGATCCGTTTGTCGATATCATGGACACATTCGACGATATCGAATTTACAAGGGCCAATGCCAAACAAGGATTTGGTCCTGAAATCGAAGACGCCGAAGCTTTGATCATGAGCGCTACCCATTACAGCGCAGACGTTGCCAAGGAATTAAATGACCGCGCAAAGAAATTGCGCTGGATGCAATCTGCCGCCATCGGCTATGACAATTACGTAAAGTTCGGCGTCCCGGAGGGTGTGGCACTGACAACCGCCGCCGGATTGAAAGGCGGCGCGGTGTCCGAGCATGGTTTTGCCCTTCTTCTGGCGCTGGCTCACGGCACGCAATTTCTGGAACGCTACCGGCAAAAAGTCGCCTGGGAAAACGACATTGCCCGGACCAACATCACGCCGCTCGAAGGCCTGACCATGGCCGTCATCGGTTACGGCTCCATTGGTAAGGAATTTGCCCGCAAGGCAAAAGCCTTCGATATGAACGTGATCGCCGTCAGCCGGTCGGGCTCTGGCGATGTCAACGCTGATCAAGCCGTGACCGCCGAAAACATGTGCGACGCTTTACCCGAAGCCGATGTGGTATGCGCCGCCTTGCCCGCCAATCCGGAATCCGAACACTTGCTCGATGCCAAGGCATTCAACGCCATGAAAAAGGGTGCGTTGTTTGTCAATGTTGGCCGCGGCACGACCCATGACGAAAAAGCTTTGGTCGGTGCCCTGCAAAGCGGTCATCTGGGCGGCGCCGGCTTAGACGTCTATGAAATCGAACCGCTGCCTGCCGACAGCCCGCTCTGGGGCATGGAAAATGTGGTGATGTCACCGCATGTCGCCGGGACATCCAACCGCACCTATGCACTTTTTGTCGATCTCGTACGCAACAATTTAGAACGGCTCAAAAAAGGCGAAGAACTCCTAAATCAAGTCCCAGCAGAGTTTTTAAAAACACCCGATGCGGCGTGATACAGCATGAACGCCTTAATTTCGCCATATCGACACGTTAGTTTTCGGCTGTTAAGATCAGACTCAGCTAAGGGTTTATAACGTTAAATCATCAAAGGGAGGAGACCACATGAAAATCAGAAAATTCGTGAGTATGTCCGCATGCGCTGTTGCCGGCTTGGCAATGATGGCGTTTACCACGCCCGCGCATGCCTGGAAACCGAGCGGTAAAGTTGAAATTCTGACCGGTTGTAAAACCGGTTGCGGACCGGACCGGATTGCCCGAATTCTCCAAAAAATTTGGAAGAAACATAAACTGGTCGATGCCAAAGTTGTCGTCGTCAATAAAGCCGGCGGCGGTAATTCAATCGCCTTGAAGTATCTGCAAGAAGCCGCTGGTAAGGGCGACCGGTTGATGCTGAGCGGTTCCGCTGTGGCAACCAGTTATTACACCGGTCGTTCCCCGATCGGTACACCGCATCTGACCGCCGTTGCCCTGCTGATCACGGAATACATCGCAACCGCTGTGAAGGGTGATTCGCCGATCAAATCCGCAAAACAACTGATTTCCATGATCAAAAAAGATCCGAAATCCGTCGCCATCGGCACTGCGACAAGCCGGGGCAACTCAAACCACCAAGCGATCACGCTTGCAGCCATGTCCGCCGGGATCGATCCGAACGCCATGAAGTTCGTCATTTTCCAATCGGGCCGGATTGGACGCACCAACCTGCTCGGTGGTCACGTTACCGCTTCGCAGTCGAGCGTCGGCGGCTTTATTAAGCACCACAAAAAAGGCAAGCTGCGCATTCTTGCTGTCAGCTCTCCTGAACGCCTCGGCGGTGCGGTAAAGAACGTACCGACGTGGAAAGAGCAAGGCTTCGATGTCGTCGTCCCGAACTTACGGGCACTCTTGGGTCCCAAGGGAATGACCAAGGCGCAGACCGATTATTGGGATAAAGTCGTCGAGGCTTCCGTAAAGACTAAAATCTTTCAAAAATCTCTCGGCAAACGGCAAATGAAAGCAACGTTTATGGGCCATGCCGAATTCACGAAATATATGCGCGGCCATGAAAAACAAATGAAGAGTGTTCTGAAAACCTTAGGCATTCTGAAGCGTAAATAATCGTTACCGTTACAAAAAACCCGGCAGCCGAAAGGTTGCCGGGTTTTTTATTTTTGTTGAACTTGGTCTTAAGGCCCTTCATCCGAAATTTGCCGAGTCACCCGTGTATCAAACTGTACGAACGGATTATTTTTCAAAACATCTTCATTGACGTCGATCCCAAGACCCGGCCCCGTCGGCAAGCCGATGTAACTGTCTTTGGCAACATACTGATTGCCCGGCGAGATCTCACAAGCCAAGTCCTCGAACGTAACGAAATACTCCGCGATGATAAAATTCGGCATGGTCGCGCACGCATGGATGGTCGCGGCCATACCGACCAGCGTAGAGTTGTAGTTATGCGGCGACATCGCCACGTAATACGGTTCAGCCGTCGCCGCGATCTCTTTGAGTTTCAATATACCGCCGCAACTGGCGACATCCGGATTAATAATATCGGCGGCATCGTTCACGAATACATCGCGAAAGCCGGCAACATGATGTATGCCCTCGCCGGTCACAACGGGAATGGGCGACTTGGCTTTGATCTCCGCCAAGGCATCGATGTTATCGGCCGTGCAGGGTTCTTCAAACCAATATAGGTTAAACTCTTCCAGCCGCTCGGCAAGCCGGATCGCGTGATACGGCGATAATTTCCGACTGACATCCACCATCAACTCGACATCCGGACCGACCGCATCGCGCACGGCCCGTACGACATCGACGGCTTCTTGTTCCTGCTGGGCACTGATAAATGTCCGCGGCGCGCCGGTCACGCAATAAAACTTCAAGGCTGTAAAACCGGCTTCACGGGTTTTCTCCGCCGCCCGGGCAAACTCATCGGGCGTCTTGCAGCCGAACGACCAGCCGTTCGCATAGGTATAAAATTTATCCCGCACAGGCCCGCCGAGAAGATTGTAAACCGGCTGGTCCAGCGCTTTGCCGACGATATCCCACAAGGCGATTTCAATGCCCGACAGCGCCGAGTGAAACTCGAGTGACGAGCGCCTCGCGGCACCGTCGTTAAAAGCAATTTCGGTGAAATATTTGATTTGAAACGGGTCGCGGCCGATAAGATAACGCGCCAATTCATCGACCATCACCGCGGTCGCCCGCTCTCGATCGTGATGGGTAAAGGCTTCCCCCCAACCGATGATGCCATCATCGGTGGTTACCTTCACGAAGGCTAAATTTTTGCGAAATCCACTTTTAACCAGAAAACAATCGACGGCTGTGACTTTCATATATCTCCTCCCCTTTTGTGCCGATCATAAACGGCCACGGCCGATATTGTAAACAGACTGGTTGAACGGAAAACATTTGGTTATGCTGCAGAATAACAGGACAAACAAAACAAAGGGAGGCACTTATGACAACGGATAAGAAAGATGATGCTTGGCTCGACAAACCATCCTTCGACTTTCTGACAATACCGACGTCCAAGCCGAAACCGCGCAAAGACCGCTGGACGATTATGAGCGATCGCTCAATGCCGACAAAATTTGTCGATGACTACTTAACGTATAACGGCAACCTAATCGACGAAGTGAAGTTCGTCGATTTTACCGGCATTCACCGTATCAGTGCGCGAACCATCGTCGAGAAAAACAAAATTTACAAAAAACACGGCATTCCGACATTTCCCGGCGGGGTCGCCTTCGAGATCGCGTATCTGCAAGGTAAAATTGACGAATTCTATGACCGGGTTATCGACCTTGGGTTTACCGGCATGGAGGTCAGCACCGACTCGATGCCGGAGCTGCTGCGTGACGAACGCTCGGCGTTGATCAAGAAAGGAACCGACATGGGACTACAAGTCTTTACCGAAGTCGGGAAAAAATTTTTTGATGAACCGTTCCCGCCCGAAGAGGCCGTCGATTGCATCAAGGCTGACCTGGATGCCGGCGCGGTTAAGGTTGTGCTCGAAAATACCGAGCTGTGCCACTATCATCAGCATGACCAAGAAACATTGCGCAAGATTATCGAGCCTGTCGGTTTGGAAAATGTCATTCTTGAGATCGGCCGCAACGGCTGGCCGCATTTGACCATGTGGCTGATCAGAGAATATGGCCCCGACATCAATGTCGAAAACATCGAACACGAAAAAATCGTTACGCTAGAAGGCATGCGCCGGGGTTTACAGCGTATCATGGGTTACGAATATCTGAGCACCATTCAAAACAAACCGCCGCAATCCCTCGAGGACTTGAAAGACCAGGCCGGTTAAATACGTGAATATGGATATCACTCAAGAATTAGTCCGGTATGTACTCGACGCCGCGCCCGCTGATATCCCGGCGCGCGCCCAACACGATGCGAAGCGCTCCCTGATTAATTTTCTCGGTTGTGCCATCGGCGGCGCACAACATGAAACCGTCGATAAAGCGCTTGCCGCCACCCGACCTTTTTCCGGCCCCGGTCAGGCCACCATCCTCGGGCGCAGCGAAAAACTCGATATCATGAGCGCCGCTTTAATCAACGGCACCAGCTCAGCCGTTCTCGATTTCGATGCGACTCAAGCAAAGAAAACCAATATTCATCCGAGTGGACCGGCGGCACCTGTGTGTCTGGCATTAGCGGAATTAAACCCGGTTCGAGGGCTGGACTTTCTCACTGCTTTTATTCTCGGTGTTGAAATCGAATGCCGGATTGCCAATACGGTATTTGGCGAACGCAATCCCGGTTGGCATGTCACCAGTGTGTGCGGTGGGTTTGGCGCCGCCGCCGCCGCTGGGCGTTTACTCGATCTCGATGAACAGCAATTGATTTGGGCCTTTGGAATCGCCGCAAATCTCGCCGGCGGCATTCGCGAAAATTACGGCACCATGGTGAAAAGTTTTGCGCCGGGAACGGCCGCGCGCAACGGTTTGCAGGCTGCCCTGATGGCCCAACAAGGTTTTGTCAGCGACGATCATGCGCTGGAAGGATCGAAAGGCTTTGCCGTCGCCATGACCGGCATTGATGATTTACAAGGTCTTACCGAAAACCTCGGCAAGGATTTCGAAATTTCCTACAACACGTATAAAGCGTTTGCCTGCGGGATCGTCACCCATGCCAGCGTTGACGGCTGTATCCGGCTGCGCAACGAGCATCATCTGGAACCATCGCAAATCGGCAGTGTTTCACTAAAAGTCAGCCCCAATACGCTGCTGTTGACCGGCAAGGAAGAGCCGAAAACCGGTTTGGAAGGAAAATTTAGTGTTTACCATACCGCTGCCATTGCCCTGATCGACGGTACCGCCGGCGAGGCGCAATTTACTGATAGCCGGGTTCATGATCCGAACGTTATCGCTTTGCGCAAAAATGTACACGCCGAAGCCGTCGAATCTATCGGCAAGTACGAAGCTTATGTTTCCATTCAGCTTAAAAACGGCAGCGTTCTCAATGAACACGTGACCCATGCGCTTGGCAGTCTGGACAATCCGATGAGCGATGACGACATCGCCGGCAAATACCGCGAACTGGTAAACGGTGTCATATCCCAACAGCAAAGCGAAAAAATAATCGATCTGTGTTGGTCGGCGGAGTCTTTGGACGATGCCGGTGAGATCGCGCGAGCCGCCGTAAAAAAATAACGCTCGAACGGCAGATAACTGTTATTCCGCCGCCCCTGAAAGCGCGGTCCGGGCGGGGCCGATCCGTTCCTCTTTGATCGTGTGCTTCGCCACAACGTCTTCATCGAGTTCCGGCCGGTAGCCCGCCGGCAAATAGATTGAGCCTTTTTCAAACGGAAGCGGATTTTTCAGCGTCCGGAACTTAGGCTTCAGAAAACCGCTGAACTCGCCGGCATTATCGACCGTATCGCGCCAAGCGCACGCTTCCATCCAACAACCGATTTCACTCGCAGTACCGTCACCCAAAACAGGCCGCATACCAAGTTCGCTGATGCGTTTGAGTTTAGAAACCAAATTTTCAACCGTCGCTAGGCGTTTGAGTTTCAACTTACACGCCGCAATGTTGCCGAGTGAACCGGCGGTTTCGATGTGTTCTTCGGTTTTAATTGACTCATCAAGCATGACCGGCACGGTCGAGACGTCTGCAACAGCCTTGTTATCATCCCACGCCGCGGGGTCACAGGGCTGCTCGAAATGTTCGATACTGTCGGGGTCCAAAGAAGACGCAAATTGACAGCCTTCCTCACGGGAATAGGCGAAATTGGCGTCGATCCGAATGGCGGCCCGTCCCGCATTAGCCTTTTGCGCCGCTTCGACCCGGGCGAGGTCGTCTTCCACCGTGCTGCCCACTTTTACTTTAATCGTGCGGAAACCTTCTCCGATGCGTTGTTCGATTTCTTCTTTTATGCCGTCTGGGTCTTTGCTGTTTAGCGGAGTGAGCAACGGGATTTCGATATCCCGGTCGGTTTTAAGGATCGGGCTGTCCTCCAACATTTCAATTGCCGTCATAAACGCCGTCGCCGCGAGGGCGCTCTCTTCCCAAACGCTGTGAATTTTTGCTTTTGCTTTGCCCGTTTCCATGCCGAGAACGATTTCGGCCTGCTCTTTGCAGAATTGCAATCCCGTGTCACGAGTTTCGACATAGGCGTTGGGTGAAATCTGCGCTTCGCCGAGACCGACGCGGCCGTCGGTATCACGGATCTCAACATAAATCGGGATAAACGATTCAAATGTATAAAATGAAAGGTAATAAGGCTTAATCAGCGGCAGTTCGACTTGCCGAAGGATCACGCTTTCTATTTTCATTTTCGTCTCCCTGCGAATATTTTATAACCGGTTTATATCATACTTGGCGGCAACAACAAACGAGGCCCGTGATGAAGAGTATTTTACTGATCGGCGATATGATCAACGATATTATCCACCCTGACAGACCCAACAAATACGGTGAGGAACTCGCGCGCCGCAACACGATCGCCAATACCGCGACGGTGATCGCCAAGGCCCGCACCGCTAAGGTCCCCATCGGTTATATCCGCGTCGGTTTTTCACCCGATTACCGCGAACACCCGCCCGGTTCAAAACTCTTCAAAGGCGCGAAAGATAGCGGGCTTTTAAAACTTGGTAGCTGGGGCACGGAAGTCCATCCCGATTTAGCCCCGCAGGCGGGAGATTTCGACATCGTCAAGCACCGGGTCAGCCCGTTTTACGGGACCGATTTGGAGCCTTTATTGAAGGCTCAAGGCATTGAACGGATTTACATCTTAGGAGTCTCGACCGGCGGCGTCGTCATGTCGGTGGCCAAAGAAGGGCATGACCGAGATTATCATATCGTCATTATCGACGATTGCTGTTGTGCCGGCAGTGAGGAAGAGCACCGGTTCTTACGCGATAACATGGCCCGTTTCGCAGACGTTACCACGAGCACAGACGTCGATTTTTCAAGCTAACGCGCCTGCGCCGTTTCAATCAGTATCTTCGCTGTTTGCGCCGCCGTTTTATCCCAGGAAAAATCCTTGGCCCGTTCGATAGAACGCTCTGCCAAGTCCGCACAAAGCGCATCATCTTGCAAAATACGTTCGATCTGGGCTGCCAGTTCTTTTGCGTTATCCGGCGAGAAATAAAGTACCGCATCACCGGCCACTTCGGGCATGGCAGTGGTGTTGGACGATATCACCGCACAGCCGCTCGCCATCGCTTCCACCAACGGGTTACCGAAAGCTTCGACGGTCGAAGAAAAAATAACAGACCGGCATGATGCATATAAAATTTGAATGTCTTCGGGCGTCTTACTGCCGAGAAACTCAACATTCTTGGAAAGGTCCGTATTTTTGATCTGCTCACATATTGAGTTGTAATACACCGGGTCGATCACACGGCCGGCGATACACAATTTTATGTCCGGATGAGTTTGCCGAATCAAGGACAGCGCCTCGATGACGGTTTTAAAATTTTTCTGAATATAAATATCAGAAACCATTAACAGGAATTTTTCCCGTTTACGCTGATCGATAGC